>JGI24021J15306_10012359_pt1 | contig 10601 bp, 9 predicted proteins | sample Ectturendosymbi1_FD_15306 | JGI IMG/M metagenome (IMG submission 15306) | reverse complement strand
CCCACCCTAGTGTCCCAAGCTGGTTACGGGCCTGTGTTGCACTGAAACCAGACTCGCGTGGCAGTGGCTGCCGCCGGTACGGGGAACAAGGCAGCTGGCATGATTATCCGCAAACCAGCCTATCGAATGGGCTTTACACTGTCTGTAAGTGTCCGAACACCTGTTAATACGATGGAGATGTTTTCAAGCAGCTGACATCATGCAAGTTTCAAAGTTATACGATGGGTATCTGTTACATAAATGTAAAGGAACTGCCAATTGCAGTTTTTAATCCAGTAATCTTGACGAGGTGCACGCAGTTGAAACTGCATGGAATTCTTTCTATAAACACTGAATCACACTCACATACCAGTTGTAATTTTTCTTCGAGCTTCCCATACATAGAACTTCAGATGACGTATCACACACGACCCTAACTACTGGAGACATTACAGTAGCTGTTGAAAACGACGCCACGCATGAATGATCGCAAAGGTGTTACTGATTAACCTTGTTTCAAATATCAGAACTTAGAGCATAAACAGTTTTTCACGCCGTTCTGCTTGAGTGAACACAGAAATACCGGTAGGCAATGTTTAATTGCCTGCAAATTCTGTTAAGTTTTCTAAATAATTTTCAAAAGCTTCAGCTTTTTTGCAACCAGAATAAAAAGTTTTATAAGCTTACCAAATTTCGTCAAATTACGAAAGGGTTGATTGCATTTTGTCTTTTCCTGCATCACTTGGCATGGAATGAGCAAAAAGCGATTCACAGCATTTGTAATGTTTTAGGAAATAACGCTGGGAATAACAAACATTCGGGAAAGAAAACAACTATCACTGATTTGTAACACATACAGTCGTAGCTTACATGCGTTGAAAAAATTAAATGGTGATTGCAAAAAGGAGCAAAATTAAAAAAGCGCTAAAAATAGCGACACAAAGTCTTTGAGAAAACGGCGTAAATTTTGAAACTGTAAAAAGCAGCGATTCCTCAGGCGTTTGCAGCCAATGCTAGTTCCACTTGAAGGCCACAATGATCTAAAGTAATTTCACATTACAACATTATAGTTTGCTTTCACCACATCATGACGTTAAGCGGCGAACGCAGACTTGCGCGACGGAATGCAAAGAAGGATAGTTCAAGTCTGGCTTCAGCCCCGTATCAGGATCGACGTAATCTTCGTACTTCACTTCCCGAACCACTGAGTCACGAAGTTTTACGTTTGTTGACTGCATGAAACGTGTCACTGTCAGAGCGACGCAATATTCACAACCTTTCTCAACAGTAAAGCCTTCGAGAATAGGTGTGAAGTGCTTCATGATCCTTAACTGAACGAGACCTGGATGAACGATGCCGAGCATAAGAAACCTTTGCGTGTTCAACACATTGTGCAAATCGGTGACCATCCACGCCGAGAACGTTTTCAAAGCTCGCATCGGCGGTGAATGTTTCCGACAATGCGTAACTCCATGCTCGCCACCATCCCTTCGGTCGTGAACAGCGCTAAAAGCAAGTACTGCCAATATGCCTGTCTCTTATAGCAGGCTAAGGCACATCCATGATTTAGGTAATGCTTAACACGGAAACGGTCATACAGATAGACTTCCTTCCTGGTCTTGTTCTTCTAAGCGAAATATCTTTCGAACAGGATTGCGTTTGGAGTAATGATTCAACACGAAATCCGTGATTTCGCTGATATCTTTCGACCTCTTCATACAAACGTTGAACCTTTGCCGGAACACGTGTCCTTCCACGGCTTACGATAAGCCAAGCAACAGCAAGGCAGTCTATACATTTAAGCAACCTCAAAACTGATGCACTGGAACAAGAATAACCTTGATATAAAACAGGCTATGACTTTGAGACTTTAGAAGCACGCAGAGAAACAGTGTAAGCCATTTTCATGCAATGTGCCCGGGAGCCTCAACGATCACTTAGCAATACAAAGCACATTTGGTTTCAGAACAGTACATTCTTCGCAAATTTTACCTATTGCTGTTTTCGACAAGAGACCTTGCTGTCGAAAGCGCGGTTTTAGCTGCACACCCAACTAATAACACGATCGAAATATGGCCTACTTCGAATTTTAACCAAATGCTTAACACAACATTTGACCGAACGCACGAAATCACCAAAAAAATCGATTAAATGCACAAATTTCGGTTTAGTAGCTTTTGCAGCTATAACTTGCTCTTCAGGTTTTTGTAGTTTTGGCAGAATTAACAGCTAACTTAGAAAGCTCTTCTCTACAAATTTTTAACAAGTTATTCATGTCCGGTTGCAGTATATGGACTCCTTTCGTTGTTATAACCACCATCTCGTCGACTCCGTCACCAGCTATGTCCAAAAGTTTAATTTTCAAGAGAGGATGAGCAAATTCTCTGCGCCACGCGGGAGATATACATTCATAAGCTTTCGCGTTTAAAGATGTGATGTCGTAAGCTAACAACTTCTGACCATACGTCCCCACGAGAATTTCATGGCTCCCGGTGTTGCTGTTGGCAACCAACGCACAACAGGTTACACAGTCATAGTTGCTGCTTCCCGCCAGAACAAGAGGGTTATCAAAGCCATCTGTCAACAAGTTTCGATACAACACCGTGTCTTCTCTTGCGCTTACAATGCATATGTCGTGCTTGGCCATCTCGCGTAAAGCGGGCGCCTCGTGTTGCGATGCCGTGCTATCGCAAGAGATGCATCGTTCGTAGAGCATTATTTGCACAACCGGACTGTCGTGTTGAATCTTCCACGACGCGCAGACAGAATTTGTTTCAGCATTTACCAAATAAGCCAATATGAGACCGTCGTCGCATCCGATTGCTGTGATCCTCTGTGCGTCATCGACAGCTTTTATTTCCAGGTAAGTTGGGATGCTATCAGTCGCAGTTAGTTCTGAAAAATATTCCTGCGCCTTCACTTCTGAAAACACAACGTCGTTTTTCCGCTGCGCAAAAACGTGAAAACGCTGTTCGCCGCCCAGCAAAACAAACACTGAGCTCTGCAGCTGGGAAACGGGGCAGCGGGCTTTGCAATGCATCAGCTGGTAAGGTACGAAGTCCAATGCGAAGCTTCTGCAATTTTGAGCAACATTGTCTAAACTCCACTCCTGACCAGGCATGACGTCATCGCCATAATTGCAGTAAATGTTAAAAAAACTTTCATCCGTTTCGTTACAAAATGTTACTCCGATGACGAGACCTCGCGCAGCACACGAAAAGCTGTCAATAGAAATTATGCTGCATTTTCCAGGAATGTACGTGAAGGAAACTTCTCTACTAAGACTTCGCACATCAGATAGCTTGTTACGGTATTCGCAAGCAAAAATTTTTCCCTTGGCAGAGCCAACCAAAACGGTATTGTGTTGGGTGCTCAGCCCTTTGATACAAGTTATGCCATATATATTGCTTTGGTTCGGCAAATGGTCAAAGTTACTTTCATGATACATGTTAGCAAGCAATCTGCAGACAAAATGAGAAATGTCAAAAAGCATATACTCAAAGTTGCTTAAATCATACTAATAATTGAAGTAGGAGATTGTCATAGTAGCTAGAACCATTGTCAGTGTATGTGCATATGAAACTTATCTCCAGGAGCAAACACTAACCCAAGCGCTGATCTACTCAGCTTTAGTTGTGGTTAACTTCAGATAACATTAACCAGGGTTTTTTTTAAGGAAAATGTTAGGTACCTGGTATGGACCTGTAGGGACCCGATTTCTCTTGATTATAGGGACCCGGTGATAATTTTCTCTGATTCTAGAGACCAGATTTTCAATTCTAGGGACCCGAATCGGGTCCCCAAAATGCCTAAAAAATCTGCATTAACATTACCTACAGCAATAATCTTCATCCTGCAAAATAATGACAATCCCAAAGGAAATGAGTCTGTTTGATAGGGTGTCCAAGTGAATTTTCGAAATTGTGCAATAGTGTACTTACTTTGGGGTGGTCTAAAAAGTTGGAAACATGACCAAAACTAACTTTAAAATTGATATTAGGTGGTTGACCCCAAAAACCTGCTTGCTACCTCACCCTCGGGGTCGTGTGGAGGTCAAATTTCATGAATTCGTCATAACTCAACTTCTAGGTGAGATAGAAAACTAATTTTGGGCTCAAAAGATGCGGAAGACACATTGGTGATAAGAGGAAAATTTTGCCTTACTTCATTCTAAAAAAAGTTATTACTGAAAAACTGTTTTTACACCATTTTCGGATATACATTACAATGTATCCAGTGCTGTAGCAGTTCTGTGGCCACAGCATCAGTTGATTGATGTGTATGCCAATTTGGTTCAGATAGAACATGACAAATCGCATCCTCAGTAGTTGGTAACTTCTTGGGTGGAAATATTTTTGTACAGGCAAACGCATGGATATCATGCAATACTATAGTATTAGTGCTTCTTCCTCTGGTCAATCTGTTGATAAAGCATGCTATGTCTACAAGTAGATTTATAAAATTTAAAAATAGACAAAAACAATATTAAAATGCATGGTTGGTAACTCTAACCGTTACATGCTTGATATTTACTAACTAACTATCAATAGTATTTTTTAATATTTCTGTTTCTACAATGTAGCAGTAGTGATCCAATTTTTATCCGATTCTGTCCCATCAATGAGGGTGGCCGGATGTACCCCACTTTAATGAGGACTTTTTGAGGCAAAAATTTTTACAGCCAATTGCTCTTCTTAAAACCAACCAGTATCACAGATCAAGAAACTAGCCCATTAGTTGCCTTTTACGACGGGATGGCTGCTCTTCTATTCTCAATCTGTCAAAGTATGGTTGTATGCAATAAAATATCTAATGGTGAAACTTTATTGATTAGAAGAATGTTCCTTTGAAAATAGTCAAAATTTTGAAATCAAAATTTGAATGTAATTTTAAAATGAACTAGTTTATTCATTTATCTTTGCAATTTATGGGAAAATGGTGTAAAAAACAGTTTTTCAGTAATAACTTTTTTAGAATGAAGGCAAAATTTTTCTCTTATCACTAATAGAAACTTCTGTCTTCCGCATCTTTTGAGCCCAAAATCGGTTTTATATCTCACCTAGAAGTTGAGTAATGACGAATTCATGAAATTTGACCTCCACACGACCCCGAGGGTGAAGTAGCAAGCAAGTTTTTTGGGTCAACCACCTAATATCGATTTTAAAGTTAGTTTTGGCCATGTTTCCAACTTTTGGACCACCCCAAAGTGTGTACACTATTGCATAATTCTGAAAATTCACTCCACCCTACAGTGTTTGATGCTGCACACAAAACATTTAAATAACATCTAGTTGCGCAATTACAAACTTTTAAAACATTTCCAGCAAAAACAGCTTATACTTTAAACCTAGAGCTAGGACTGTGCAATGTGGGCAATGGACATTTGCCAACAAAAGGCTAACACAGTCAGTGGAATGACCTTGTGTGGAGAAAAATTTCTGTTTTTTGCTTAGCACACTGACCCTTGGCCCACATGCCACTTACGACCAGCTGAAGAAGGCACACTGCAGCTTCATCAAAACTACACCGCACTGTCAAGCAACCAGATAGGCACACACTATTGAAGAACTCAGGTCCATTGTTCATTTCAGGTTGTAGACAGGATATACCTGCATTATGACACACTGCTTTGTACACAAAGCCCAAGGATACAAAGCTATCTTAGCAATATTCACACATAAAATAATGTGACAAATAACAAGGGAATTTAAGAAAGACATTTCGTCAGTCAACATCGCTACTGGCAGCGTAGCCAGTGGAGTTCCTAATGAGAGTGACAAACACAGCCAAGATAAAAATGCGCAAAACTGTCTTACACATGTTTGATCTGGTCAACATTCAACATGAGAAAAAACATTAATACAATACTGTTGGTCAAACCAATGTTTATATATTGTACAATGTAAATACCCATAACATATACCAAGGGCCTGTGTAATTGGACCTGTTTAAAATAACAGAAAGGATTATCTGCAAGCAGTAATAGAGTTATGTATATTAATTTCAAGGAAAAATACATTCTTTGCAAACTACGATTATATAGCTAATGCACAAAGTTTTAAACCTTTTCATGAATAAAGTTCTTCACATGGCCATAATGCTGTACTTTTAGACATGAATGATAAATTACAAACAATTTTTTTAACAAATGTTGAAGAATCTACCCGCATAGTACCTTCTGTCAAGTTTGGATGAATGAGGTTCCATAAACCATGAGGTTTATGGAACAACTTGTTCAATTTTGTAACAGGTCACATGTTTTATGCTGTGTTGTAAACCTCACGATTCCTACCACACTACACAGTTTCAAATTACATCACCTTAACAACCATCCATGTTTGAATTTGATTTATTTAAATAAAACAGATAACGGTCTAATACATACTCCATTTGCTGGTCTATGGCCTTCGGCGTTCGATCTAAATGTGAAAAACAGTTTAGAAATACAGTTTCAATTTGGTCTCCATTTGCTGGTCTATGGCCTTAGGCATTCGATCTAAATGTTAAAAACAGTTTAGAAATACAGTTTCAATTTGGTGAGCCATTAAGACAATTTTTGCTGCCCAAAGTTGTATGAAATGCCTAAAATGTGGACAAAGATAACAAATTTTCTCAATTTTGCTCAAACGTTAAAGCACTGTTAGATGGCATACAAGACTGTAGAATAATAACAAACTTTAAGCAAAAGATTGTAGAATAATAAAAAACTTTAAGCTCAAAATAATGAAAAAAAATACATCAGAAAGCATATTAAGACATTAAACAAACTTGAAATGAAGTAAGTTTACAGCTTGGAAAAAAGGTCTGAAAAAATTAAAAAGAGTGAACAGAGTTTTTATCTATGAAGTTATTACTTCTTTGAGGTGAAGCGCAAAAGCACTACTCAGATACCTTTGCATCACACTATATTATATTTGAAACGGCAGCAGTGAGGTTGAGATTAAACAAGAGACAAGTAGGTGACAAAAACTTCACCCAATGCACTCTTCATGTGTGGAGTTGATATTAGCTTCAGATAGGTCAGTCATTAAAGATATGTTTTATTTGTTAGTGTATAACTGCAGAAGTGAGAAACAAACTACATCAAAAATTTGATCTTCAAATCTAAAACTTTAAGTATGCATATTACACAGTTACATGGAATAAGCTTGTGCATGTTGCTGTTGTTTACAGAAATTGCCTTTTACTTGGCAATGCCTGATGCCTGCATCCTAAACTAAGTTATGTCTATTCAACCACAATCACAATCATGAAGGAATTCACAACAATGCAAAATGCTGAATTTGTTCTTGATCAACAATGTTCAGCCTACAACAGCAACTATGATTTTATACACTTAACAATAATATCACACACTGCTTTCCAGAATCATGCCAATCTTTGCAACACTAATATAAAAATATCCTGAACCAAAAAATAAAGATAAAATTCTTGAAGAATGATATTGCCTTTCCCATAACCACAACATATGACTGATTTATCCAGAACAGCTTTATGTCCAAACTGCGGTCCTCGGGAACAGCTATGTCCAACTTCCCAGTCGAAGGTTTTGTGCAGCCCAGTTTAGGTTTTCGCTGTAGTAAACGTATCATGCATACTGACAACTTGTCCTTTTTTGATAATCTTGAATTTGACATTTTTGATGCATGTGGTCCCCAGTTCCACTTTATCAGTTATCACGTCTGTTACCGTTGCAGTTAGGATTCGAACGCTTTCAGTACATTAGCTTAAGCTAAATTTAGTTTGCTAAGATCAAAGTAAGTGATTCAATGCGCGGCCCCTCATTAGTATGTCATTCAGTGTGCGGCCCTGGTTAATATAGTGACATAGTTTTTGGCTCAGTAAACCATTTGGGCAGTGTTGCCAGATTTTTTTAACCAGAAGTAGCCAAACACTGTTCCGAAAGGAGCCAAAGTGACAGAGAAGTAGCCAAACACTGTTTGCGTTTCGATGATGACGCCACCATGTTCACTCAACCGTAGTATGACCTTTTTGCAAAGTTGGCAAAATGGTTGGCGGCAAAGTATGAAAATGAGATATGGTGACCATGGCCCAAGTGCCTCCTTGGCTACGCCCATGATGGTGCGATTACAAAATTTTGTATTTCTGTTAGGAATTCAACATTTCTTTGTGAAAGTAGATGACAAACAAAACACATAATTAACTTTATACTAAATCTGTAGGCCAACACGACAGGTGCAGGTGTTAGGTGTTAATGTCCATTTGTCTTATTCATTCCCCGGCTTTGTGCTGGAGGGGATCAATAGCGATGTAACCAGAAAATTTTTACAACTAAATTATTTTTCATAACTTTTTCAAAATGAAAAAACTTTTACACTAGATTAGTTAGTAGGGGAGATGTGGGACCAATGAGCCATTTTTTACGTTTCAGGTCATAAGGCGCAAAGTTTAGCTAGCAAACCTCTAAGATTTAACATGAATAACAATCATCTGTCCCTCTATTCACACATGAAACAAACAATTTTTTTTGGCTCATTGGTCCCACATGTGTGGGATCAATGAACCACCGGTGTGGGATCTTTGAACCACCCCTGTGTGAATCCTGTCATATTGCGAATTCTTCCAAAAACGGAGATTTCAACCTATCCTACTGCAAGATTTCTTGTTGCAACGCAATTTATACAATGTTACGATTTGCAACGAAAGAATGTAGGTAGCGAAATGCAGCAGGCTACGATGTAACTACAGAGATACGAACTGTCACCCTGCATTGATTGCCACAAGTTGCAACTGTTTCTCAGTCTCAAGCACCTGTAACTTATATGATGAGACAAATCGGTATCATATCTTGAAACATCAGAAAGGCGCTTTATTGGCCAAAACAGATGATGGCTCTGATAGCACACTAACAATTTCCGATCTTCTGTCAGAGACAAACTTCCCTCTCTGGAAACACAAAGTCGTCTCCAAGTTTGTTAAATCTTTTCAGAAATTTAACTTCAACGTCATCATCAACATCAGGTCCCCTTAGCACCAATTCTACAAAGCATTTTGAACTTTCCATAATTGGAACAAATATTTACAATGCAGTAACAACCCGCCTCAATCGTTTGGTCCGAAGATCCGCTCAACACACAACCAATTTCCGGCTCTGTTAAGGAGTAATGTGTCACTGTCTTATTGTACTGAGTTTATAACATCGCTCGCATCGCTAGATACGGATAGCTGACATCTCACGATTTTATACTCATCTTTGGCTTGTCTTTGACTGTGAGTGAAAACTTGCGCTTAGATGCTCCGTATTACTGTGCTTAGATGATTGGTTCGTAGCCTGTGTATATACTGCGCTAAGATGCTTCGTATAACTTGGGAAGTGGATAGGGAATATCAGCAAATGTCTGTTTATACATTTAGAAACGCACCTGTCTAGACGTCATCAAATGTTTTCTCACAGAACCACGACGATCTCATTTTTTGGGTTTTTGAACCTATATTGATATAAGATACTCAGTCAACATTATAATATATTCGGAAAATTTTCGCAGACTAATTTGATGCTCCATTACGTCGCTCAACTCCTTATTGAGGCCTCTTGATAAAAAAAATCGTTTTCTGCTTTTTGTAATTTTGAAAGTAGGCATGTCTATGCTGAAGACATTCACAATATACTAAGGCACCTTTGAACAGCCGGGTCATTGGTCCCGTTCTCGCATGGTTCAAAGGTCCCTTCGGACGCCATTTTTGCATCATGTGTCATAACAAAAAAAAGTGCACAGTATCAATTTTCAAGCTCTTGCAGTTTCAAAACTCTTTCCTTGAGCATTTCACATTTGCAAACAATCTTTCGAAACAAGCTGCCTGTCATATGCAAAAACAAAAAAACGAAGGCAACTTTCTTCCTTCAAAATTAAAACTAGGCCATAAAAATTGATTTAACAGCTATAAATCCTCTAAAACACAAACGGGTGACAAGAAAGTAATCTCAATTTCAATACCAAAACCACAATAATACATGTTCACTAGGTGGCGAGAAACAGCCTATGGTCATTGAGCCCACCCTGGTCAAAGGTCCCACATCTCCCCTACAAGCAATGCATGAGAAAAACATAGCAAATCTCAATCTTTACAACCTAAATAGAAGAAACCATACAAAATTGTTTCCCAAACTTTTTGTGATGGCACACCATTTGTGGGTCCCGTGCTGTCACCGACCAAATCTCATTCGATCGTAAGCTTGGCAAACCAGACTTGACACAATGCGGCATGAACGAAATGGCTGTTATTCAAGCTCGAAAAGTCCTAACGGGATTTGAAACCAAATCAAGTGTATTCAAAACTGGAGCGCAGTTATTTTAAATATTTCTCCAACTTGTTAAATTGAAAAAAGATGGAAGCTGACGGTGATTTGGAGATATACGCAAAGCACATAAATTTAAGTGAAGACTTTGAAGGTACTCTTTGAGGACCTACAGAGGATGAGTGTGCCGGATTGGATTGTTACGCTATTTGATTTTAATTTGCAAAATGCAGACATTAATTCACAGTTGCAAGATGAACTCCCGGATATGCGTGTGGATCTCGAAGCTCAATCACTGTTTAAACTGTGCTGGTGTTGTATTCCATGGGAATGAAACAGAGGAACTGCAGAATGGAGGCCTAGG
>JGI24021J15306_10012355_pt1 | contig 10602 bp, 9 predicted proteins | sample Ectturendosymbi1_FD_15306 | JGI IMG/M metagenome (IMG submission 15306) | reverse complement strand
ATGAGCAAACTATTGCCCACGAGCAATATGTGGCGTGTTGAGCTCTTTGATCCGGTCCACTCAATTCGTGGAAATCATATAAATAAAGCCAATTCATTTTTTACCTGTCACTTATATTAGTTCACATTAACATTCAAAACATCTGTTGCCGACCCGGTCCCTGTCAAATTTTAAAAGCCCAATGCGACCCACAAGTTATAACGCTTGCCCACCCTGGTCTAGACCAGGGTTTCTCAACCGGGGCCCTCAGCCCCCCTTGGGGGCAAGGAGCGGTTCTCCGGAGGCCATGAGCAGAGGCCTTTACTAAATAGCTCTGACGCAATATTGCAAAACCCAAAACAAAGTTAGGTATTTTTATTGATGACCAGGGGACACAAGTGTTGAGAGTCTTTGGAAGGGGGCGACAAACCATGAAAGGTTGAGAAAGACTGGTCCAGACCGCGCGACTCTACAACTCGTACACATTTTTTCGGGTCTGCTTGGTGCCATCAGAAATATTTCATCAAGTACAGTACGCTCACGAAGTTTGAATATATAAAAAAAAAAAACATTTACTGGTTCATATGCCACAATGCTTGTGCGATGATATCACTGGTGGAAATGCCTGTCCGATGACGGATCGAACCAACACACGTTTTGGGGCGTTACTTTCTATAGTTTATATGGCATAATGGCGTGTAAGTCGCGACATTCATTGCAGAAATGTCGTCTCGTCGCAGCCAGATATGATCTTACTTTTCGGGCAATCAAAGTAAAGCCACGTACATGCAAAGACTAGTAGAACTCTTTATCTCTCCTGTGACGTGTAAATGCCATCTCGAAACCGATCAGTTAATTTACGGGGAACTGCTGTGGTTGGTTGTCAGTTGAGCTGTTATCTGCGGAAAGACTGTAGGGATCGTACAAAGTTTCCTAAGGTTTGAGATCGGCTGAGAACGGTAAAGGCTAAGTAAGGAACAGTCATTCTGCACTGCCCTGATGAATAAGCTCTAAGAAAACAAAAGATCATGATCAACATTTTTCTTACCATGTTTTTTATTGCTTCGTAGGAAAACACGTACGGATGAGATGGATTTTTTGTATTCTCTATGTCGTGCAGTTCCAACTGTATATTGGACACTACCGGAGTAAAAACTCGTTTAACACAGGAAATGCGTAACACCGTTGCACGAGTAACCTGTTTTACATTTTTGGGTAAGATAACATATCTACAGCAGGTCTTCGGATATGATAACGTTGAGTAACTAAGCATTTTGTGAAATGTCAACACGTTTTTGCCATTAGGTGAAGTGGAAATCTTTTTCAACTCCAACGGCATAAAATACGGTACCATTCGAAACACATTTGCAAAATTATCAAAAATGTTTTATTTATGTTACGCATTGTCAATTTGAAGGTGTCCCACATTAAAACAAGCGGTGTAAATTCCAATGGTTTCCCGCCAAAGCCTGCTCAAAGTATAAAAGGAGTAAAAAGTTTATCGTCTAATTTACGAACCAGAAATAAACTTTCACAGGCTCTTTTTCAATGTTATCTTTTTCACTAACAAATACAAAATAGCCCAATTTCATTTCAGGAAGAACGCTGCAGCTTCAGGAAGTTAGAAACAAAATCACCAGAAGATTTGGCAGGTTTAACTTGTTAATCAGGGATGGAGAACGCGTGGTCCGAAGGCCAAATGCGGCCAGCGTGGTTATTTAATATGACCAGCATCAAAATATTTGGAATATAGGCTAAATATAACATCATGTCAAAACATAACTCAATAACAAGCAGATACATATACAGTAAGTCAAGCGAAATATCTCTCGATCCTTCACAAAGTTTTCCTTCCTTATTCTCCTCACGAAGATAAAAGTAGAATTTTAAGTTGAAATCAATTATTTTTTGCCACCCGCCAGCCATATTCCACAATTCATGAGGCCACGATAGTTAACAGGTTCAACATCCTGCTATAATTGGTGCAGCGGATTAACCACGCACTTCCGAACCTGGCAGGCTGTGTTTGATTACTGGTAGGACCATACCAAAGACTTCAAAAAGGTAACCGCAGCTAGTCCAACCCCATGTTCGGCGTTAGTGGGTGTGAGGGAAGCTTCACACACGGTACTGCCATTGGCTTCAATCACTGCAGCTCTTCCAACGAATGTAGCAGCGGCGTAGCAGCCGGTGATGTTCGCCCGCAGACAACCTAATCAGGTGTGCAAAACGACCATTCAAAACTGAAGTTTTTTTAACTAGCTTTACGGTACATTGCATACCCTTCATAATCGGTGTCAAGAAGTCGTTTTCCAATGCTGTCTTCAAACCTTTGGTTTCTTAAGGCTTCAAGTTGAAGCCCGCTTTAATTTGTACAGGCGTTGGTTCTACATTTCAATAAAATTTGAAACGACAAGGAGGGTTAAAAATCTTTAGGGCATAACCAGAAAAACCCACCCGTTTAATATCAGCAAACGTATACTTAGATTTCGGTTTCTACGTACAATGAAAATTTTCATGTTAATCAATGACCTCTCACGGAAAGTTCTGTGCGACACTTAATAGTCCGCTTTGAAGCAACGATTCATGTTTCCAAATACTGGAAAGATAAAGCAAAAAGTCCCATGCAACTGTACTCAGTACTCACATTTGTTTCTTGACAGTAGGCGTCACCTGACCTGATGCTCCAAGTCTGGCGATTTTACAGTGAAGAATGCTTACTTTTCGGTTAGGTCCAGTAGCGTCTCAAGGTCTTGGTTGATGGGAGGCCAGCAAAACTAGGCAGGCCATTATCGTCGACAGACTAATATAAAAGTTCATCATCCATTTGCGTCAGGAGCACCAGTTACAAGTGGTGGTCCTGGAGCACGGTCGCCCAATAGCAACAACCCTGGCCAACCCTTGAGAATTCTTATGCAAATGCTTTTCCCATGCACTCCATATTTAACGTGCAAACTCTTTCGCAGATGCTTGCAATGTCATAAGAAGAAACAAAGTTTGGGAGGGCCAAATTCTGTTACTTGCGATGATGATGATGCGTGGTGGATAGTGTAACTACACCCATTTCTACGTGGTGTGAATTGTACAAAAAATATGGAAAATAAAGTGTAAATCTTCAAAAAGAGAAACATTTCAAAATATTTAGTATCCTTTCCAACTTCATTACTCATACGTTTTTTCTACTTACGTTTGCAAGCAAGGGAGAAGGAATGCTCAGTCCATAATTCATTTCATCATTTGCCTTGAAAACTTTCACTCAAGGAAAGCTACTGCTTAGTAAATACTGCTTTGCTTTTCAGTGTCGCTGGTAGCGGCGCAATGTCATTTCGAATTCCTCAGCACATATTCCACTCAACTATTCAGCTCACCCAACTATCCAAAGTCATACCCAGACCAAACAAAATGTACGTGGCTGGTGAGAGCGCACGACCTCGGTCAGGTTGAACTAACCTTTGTTGAAATTTCAACAGAAGAATACTACGATTTTGTTGAAGTAAGCCTCTAATTTTAGTTTTCACGTTTCAGTTTAAAGTTACTACTTGAAAAGATTTTATCATTAAAATTGATGTTACTTCTAATTAGATGTTGCTTTCTGTTACTTATTGAAAAGCAGTCCTCAATTTGTTTGCTCAGCTGTTCAATTTTTCGAGATTTTTTTTATTTCATACCAGCAAACTTTTGGCTGGGTAACATTTTTTCGGCAATTAAAGTCGAGATAATTTTTACATCAACGCACAAGCGCTGGAATATAAACAATGTTTAACAAGTGCACGTTTTTCTATAAAAAGTAAAAAGCAAAATAAGAATTAAAAACTGCGCAATTTTGCCCTTACCTATGTTTAGATCAAATGTTTTTTACAAAGAGTAGACTTTTATACAGAATTCCTGGCTTTTGAAAACCACAAATCTGTTTAAGTATTTGCCGTCACACCAACAAAGCACTGAAGTTCTAAGGGTCAACAGTAGACCCGTGTTTTGCCCTCCCAAATCTAGTCTTAAATTTAACAAACATATTTTTGACACTTTGAAGGTGTTTGATGGAGAAACGGAGGAAAACGCGCTGTTACTCAGGTTTTCTGGAAAGTCAAAATTGTCGTCTGCAACGTTTATCTCATCATCCGGATCGTTGTTCATTAAATTTACTTCGGACAGAAGTGTTGGCGAAAGAGGATTTAAAGCCAGCTACAGAACAGGTGTGCAGCCATATTGCAAAACAAAGTTTCAGGTTGCATTGATAAAAAGCCAGTCTGATATTATTGACTCTCCACCGCAGTCAATGGTCTAAGAGCGGGAATTTCCATTGCACGGAGCAACGACCAGCAAAATTAGCAATCAGCTTCGGTCTGAAAAGCACTGTGTCAAAAACAGCTTGAGTAAAGTTTTGCGTCAGTGCGATGAAAGAGTAAATTGGATACTCTATAATCGCCTACTTGAAACTGGCGCGTGCGCTGAAAAAACAGTGTTATTGTCTCCGAATGGCTTCTTGGTTGAGAGTAAGCAATTTCGTTATCTATGGGCATGATTTTACTTTTCAGCGCCAAAATTTAGAAAAAAACAAACTTACTGTAGTTTTTGCTCAGACAGTATGCGCAACTTTTTGCAATGTTAAGGTATTACTTTTTTGCAATGTTAAGGCATCATTTTTTGCAATGGTAAGGTATTATTTTTTCTGCAATATTAAGGTATTATTTTTTCTGCAATATTAAGGTATTATTTTTTCTGCAATATTAAGGTGCTGTATTGTATAATTGTTGATTTTATTCGTGTAGAATGTTACAGGTTTTCGCTAAACTCTACAGTCTTGTTCATGCGCTGTTAAAGCTTCTTTTTGTCTAAAGTAATTGAAAACTAAACTAGAAAACTCTAGAAACAAGTCAAACGCATCCTATTCAGACATGATCGATGTTTTTCCAAACAATTCGAAAATGTTTGTCTGTAGCATCCAATTGCAGAATCACAAGGACAGTATGCGAGAATTTACGACTAAACTGCATGAGAACTGTTAAGTGAAGAAATGGCCAACGAATAGCTTTCCGGTGAAGTTAAATAATATCGTCTTTCTCCATCAGAGAAAACGATTTTGTCATTTCTCATGTGCGGAATTTTTTCACGATTTTGTCATTTCTCATGTGCGGAAGCCGCTTGCAGCGCATAATTTATTGTTCATCTCCACACACGTCGAAACCGCCAGAGGTTGATATCTATTAATGGAGCTCTAGAAATGCTAAGTTATTATATTTATCAATGTCTTCAACGAAAGAACCCAACACATGTCTATCTTCCACAGCTTTGCCTTTGCAAGTCAACATAACAACTGTCATCCAATCTCAACTTGCTGAGACATCGATTGTGTACCACGTGATTAACCGAGACAACGTCACCAGGGAGGTATGGACGAGATGCTTTCCCATGATCGTATAGAAAATCAGTCGAAAGTGTAAACACAAGAGAAATACATTTAAAAACTGGCAATCTCGGCTTTTGGTTTCGGATAACAATGCACAAATGTGTTTTGTTTTAGGCTTCATTGATATTTTGAAAACAAGCTTTCTTGTACAGGTACCATTTCACATGCTGCTTCCGATTACCGCATACGTGACGTCATTTGAAATGACATCCCGCGGAATAAGCTATAAAGGATCGCTTGAGATTAAACGCGGGTCTTATCAGAAGTATGAAGAAGCTTCGGTAATAACAAGCAGCTGTTGTATGGCTGAGTTTTACATCTACTGTCTACGTCAGTGCTTCTCAACCTGTTTGATGTCGCGGCCCACTTTCGCACCTATACGAAAGTCGCACAAAAAATGAAGCTACTGAAGCGTGGAAAGCGCTCCGACGCGTCCTTACGTATGTAACACGTGGTAACCGCACTTGCCTTGGGTTTGTGGAACCCCCAATAGCAATCCAGGGTTAAAAATGGGAGCATTCCTTGGATGGAATGCGACAGTAATACATTTTTGCCTTTCGTAATTCATTACTTTTTCTAAAGAAATGCAGTTTGCATCAACAAATAACTTTTTTCAATAAATATTTAAGTTATCTCGGAACATTTCGCGGCCCACCTGAAGGAGCGTCGCGGCCCACCGGTTGAGAATCGCTGGTTTACGTCACAACTTGCTTTTACTCAAACTTCGTCTGGGTTGCCCGTTCTAGTTTCGAACTAGCAGGGGTAGCGCAGAATACTGATAGCATCAAAAGAGAATCGGATAAAGAGCAATATAAAGATTTGAGTCACTGAACAGTGTCTTCCTTACAAGTTTACCACCTTGCACGCGGTGTGGGTAAAATTCTGAATGATGGATGTTAACGTTACAAAAAGGAGTGGAATGAATAAAAGCCACCTGTTATATATTTGCGCAATTTTCCACATTTTTTAATCGCAGAATGTGTTTGATGCAACATCAGCGGTAATCCTCAGTAGGTGACTTTCACCGAATAACTGCAATGAATCTCGATAAAAGAAAACAAAACAAGAAATGGGAAATCAATTTCAGTAAAGTGACAAAGCAACGAAAGCGTTATTAACTTTGCAACGTATCTTATTTGTTATAAGTGGATACGTGAAAGACAGCCCAAATTGAATATGTAACATGTTGCTTTGAAAAAAAGCAAAAGATAAACAGTAAATTGTAACATAAGCCGTACCTTTTAGCTACTTCATCTTTAGTTTAACACGTAATATTTTACATTTTTACAGGTGCGCACAATCACGCAACCCTATCTTAACGACCTGAAAGTTTCTTTACGTCGCTTTACTGCTTCGATAAATGTGCCAGCAGGTGAAAGCGTGACTTATCGTCTCCAATATCAGGAGCTGCTGGAGCTTTTGCGACACAGGTTCGCCCAACAGTAATAAACTTCTGGAAGAGCAATACGTTTATTCGTCCGCCTTGAAATGAGCTATCACATTTCTGTTTTCACTGTGACTTGACCCTGAATCTGAACGCGTTCGTGGCCCTAGGCGTTAAGAAGTGCAATCGTAAACCAATAAGGTCTGTTCACTTGGAAATTTCTCCTTCAGTAATTCTACAGTACTGCCGCTGTAGAAAGTAACCTTTGTTTTGACATTTCGATTCGTGCAGTGTTAGAAACATGAGTTGTGCGAGAACTGCGGTGAGCAGAAAGGGAAGCTCAAACCAACAGCAGATGTTTCAACGATTCGTGCGCTTGAAACCATTTTTTATGATGATACACTCGGTGGCAAATTTTATCACAGACGGCAGGAAGAATGTGGCAACCGTTTCACTGTTTCTTGTAGGTATAACTACAAAGTTTTCACAACAAAACGACAGCTTTTCGGCAACATTCGACTGGATATCTATCTCTGCGCCAAGTCTGAAGTCAACTACAAGCGATTACTGCCGATTGGAATATCTCGCGCTCGAGCAAGCCACCATCCTTCGAATTTTCTTCCCAAGGGATTTAACATGACTGTTAAAAGGTAAACATTACGAACAAAAAATATAATCCAAACTAAAGAACTCAATGACCAGCTAAGTTGTCGAAACAAATGTTTTCACCGACGCTTTGTTTCATGAAGAGAATCCCTGCTGTATCATCAGGTGCACGTGAGGACACTGGAAAAACTAAAAATTGTTGGCAATGACCAAAGACTGCGTCTATGCAATGATTTTATACGGTTACGTATTTTGTATATTGTTTATCTTTGCCAGGCTATAAGTGGCCTGTTCCAGTAAAGCTCTTTGCATAGTCATAATGTAAAATTGCAGTCAGGAGATGGACGGAAAGTTCACTTGATTAAAACTTGATACGTGCTACTGCTAGGCAATGACGCTGAACCATCTCCCTGGTGAGAATTCAGATTCAACCCGATATGCTTTTCTAGAAATTTCGTTCACGTCTCCTACCGCCCTCCGGCAATACGCGCAACAGCGCCACATGGCGGTACCTTTGAACTTCAGTACAAAGTGCGTCGTCATGAAAGGCCAGGAAAACTGTATTTGCACGGCAGGTAAAACCATAATTTCCTGTTCTATTGAAACGGAGAAAAGGGATAACTTCATAGACTACTGTTTTTTTTAGATTCATTCTCTAGCGATATCTGTACTTTTGTAACAAATGAGGAACTGAGCATCATCTCTCATAAAAACACAAAAGTGACAAAATCTTTTGAGAGTCGACTATAATATAAATTACCCGCCATCATGATCTGTTTATCCGAGCATGCTTAAATATAAAAAAAGACATTATTTTGTGAAGCGGGTTATTCTGTCACTTATTCTTTTCTTTGCATATTCAGTTATTTTGTGCAAGACTTTATGCCAGTTTTGCCTCATATCCGAAGAAGAATCGTGTTTGTTTTGGACATTTCGGGGTCAATGGCAGGAAATAAAGTCAATCAGGTCCGAAAGGCTATCAACAACATTCTTCAAGATCTGGACAACAAGGTTCGATATTTTGCGTCCAAACGAAAAAACAGTCACCGAATTTCTACTCCCCACTTCGGATTTTTGCAAGCTTAGGACAAAAATATATTGTCAAGCTGCCTATATTTGCGACATTACTTTTTAACTGGTAGACGCCAAACATTAGACTCGATTCTACTGTAACCACCGCGTAACTTTGATCTTTTCGTGTTCTTCTTAGCATCAATTTTATTATAACGAGAAGACCTTAAGGTTAGAATTTAGTTGTATGCATTTTCATATATATGCCGTTAACCAGTCCTTGAAATTAGAAAAGTGTTGCGAAAAATATTGCTGGAATTTTTTATATTCTTTTGTCCCAAAATCAGTTTGCCTGAGCAAAAGCCGTTTGTTTTTGTTTCAAAATTGTCTAAAATCAAAGAATGAGGAAAGGTACCAAAAGGACTTGCGTTTAGCACGGTTACCTATTTTTGTGTTATAATCTCTGAAAACAAATTCATTTAAAATATGCAAAAAATGCATTAAAACTGTAAATACAGAAGATTTTTCTGTTATTCTAAACAAAAAAGCTTCGTGATAGCAAACGAGATTTAACGCAAAATAGGTTATGGCATCTTTATTTTCTGTGCAGGTTCTTTTAAATATAGTGCTGTTTGAATCAGTTGTGCGCGTGTGGCAAACGAAATGGGGTCTCGTGCCACTGACAGCAAAAAACAAACTTTCAGCAATGCGGTTTATGACAAGCCTAAATCCTGATGGAGGAAGCAATCTAGACGACGCTCTTAGAACTGGTCTGAAGCTGTTGAAAAAAGGTGAGGATTGATATACTCAGCAATAGTGATTACTGCGATTAAAATATCTAGCTAACGGTTGCCTAACATTGCACACTGATCACCGTTTATGCCAGGGCCGAATGGCGTTAATTTTACAATTGAGCTACTAAAATATGTCCGTCGTTCTATAATGCTGGGGTAGACCTATATACAAAACACATGGAAAAGTTGGTTGAATTCACTGGTGACAACTAAGTTCGGTAAAGCACATAGTTTAGCTCATTTCTGACCGAAAGAGAAAATTAAGCCACACGGGAAAGATGATCCTGTTGACATAAAATTATTTTTACATGTGCGAGGTAGCGCCTCCGACTCGTGAAGGCGATGGTCGTAAACCACAGGCTAGTAAGGCGATACATCAATTTTCATTTTTATAAACTTTTTGAAAGACATAAAGAAATTTTTACAACAATTTTTTTCTTGAAGACGCTGCGCCAACACAGCGGCCTTCGCGCACATTCATACATCCTACTACAGACTACATCATATTGTTGACTGATGGCAAACCGACTATTGGTGTTCGTTCACCCAGTGCTATATTAAGAAGAGTTGGTCGAGCCAATAGGGCAGGGTGAGTGTGTTCTTCTGTGCAAATGTACAGGCTTTCGTTTCAATATAAATAATTTCCTAGTAGTTACAGACTTAAAAACTCCACACAGCATAAACGTAAAAGAGCTCTTCTACAAATGGTACAAAGTTTTCCATGAACAACATCACCTTTTTCAAAATGTTAAACTGTTTTTCAAATGAGTGCATACAAATACTTGCGTGCTCCAACTGCCGTCTGTCCTCACCCATGCTAAACCGTTTGTCGACGTCACTTCGTGGGCAGTAATAACGGCCTCACGAATAAATGCCTCGTCTGGAGACAATGCTGAGTTTGGAATCTTTCAAACTCTGCGTCTACTAGAGCATAAGTCGGCAACTGCGCTCCTGTAGCAACCTGCGAGTAACGTGCATTTTCCAGAGCCAAAGTCTATCGAAGCTGAAAAATGTTAAAAACTGCGCAAAATTCCCATGTAAACGAGAGAAATAAACACAAATGGCTTGTTTTAGTCTTTTGCACCTGTTTCCTTCCCTACCGCTTTGAGTGCCGCAAAAACCTGTAGCCAAGTAATCTCTCCTTCGTTTTGGCATATTGGCGTCACATAGAATGCGATCAAGCTCCAATAGCTCACTGCGGTCAGAGCACTTTCTTGGCCTTCCTCTGCCTTCCCCTTACGACTACGCAAGGGTAAGCAAACTTGTGCTAACTGTTTTCCGACTTAAGGCTTCAAATCATTCAGTGTTCCAACAAAATACGTACTTTTATGCAACTCAAGGTCAGTACAGAACCGTCGCCAGATAGTCTTCAATAGGGGGGCTTTACGTATTTTTAGGGGGGCTTGAACGTTTGGGCAGGG
>JGI24021J15306_10012354_pt1 | contig 10602 bp, 10 predicted proteins | sample Ectturendosymbi1_FD_15306 | JGI IMG/M metagenome (IMG submission 15306) | reverse complement strand
GTACGATCGAGTGCAATTAAATTGCTTTAATTGTTTCCCCGATCGCGCGTCTCGCGTTCGAGACGCGGAGCAAGTGGAACGAGCGGGCCGTTCCACTTCATGAACTTAATTGGGGAATTCTCCCCATCTTCTAGGTAAGGCTCCATGTTCAATCTCTGTACGCGAGCAAAAGCTTACGAACTGTAGTTGCAAGGCAGAGGAGAGAGAGCTGGCCTTAGCAGTGAGCAGCTGCTGTTGTGATTGTCAAAAAGTGCTTGGTGTCGGCGTCGCGGTGATGATTAACTTTTGTTTGTGGTTGGACGTTTCGTTTTCATTCGTCACTCGCAAAGTATAGTCGGCAAGGTTTCGTGTTTGAGTGCTGTGGTGCCGCCATCTTTCCTAGCTGTACTGCTGTATGCTTGGAACTAAGGTGTGATGTACCTACTGATTAAGTTGCAGCAGGCATTTTTTCTACAAGGGAGGCTTGGTAATCAAGTAATATGTATTTCCTTTCTAGAGACTTGTTACTCATTTTTATAACTGGAACACCCATTATAGCTATGTCGCAGTAAAGGTGGGTAGGATGGTGTGCAAAATTTTCTGCAGCATAAATCACTTCCGCTCAGGCAGATAATTGAGTTAGTCGAGAGAACATTAGGTCATGAAATAAAAGGCTGAGCATAGAGTTTATACTCTGTGTCTGTCTATTCAACTAGTAGCACAAATTTTATTGAATTTCCGTGATTTAGGCGTACATATTAAATTGCTACACAGTAGAAAAAAGCCACACACCCGATGGTGATTCTCATTATTTTTCCAGTAGCATGTTATCTCTCATCATCAGTTGAAAAAATTTGTGCATGTCTGTTGGCCGTGGACATGTTATTCGTAATCTCTCCCAGGCTGCACGCGTTCGTATGCAGCAACAAATCTGAAAGAGGAAAATGTACTCATCCTACAGTAGCGTATCACTGATTAGTTTCGAAGTGAGTTTACTTAAGTACGACTTCAAACTCACCACTGGATTGTACGTTGTGATGTGACAACACGGCGAAGCAAATGGCGGAAAGTGACGTGCGATATGTGGTGTGCCACGTTCTTGTACAGAAGCACTAGCACACCCTATATAAGTCACGCAGGCGTTCAGCATTGCAAATGCTGCCATGCTACCGCTGTATCATCACGGTGAGAATGCAGTCTACACGGGAAGCGTGGCTGTAGCACGTAGTAGTTATAGTTGCTTCAGTTATCTGCTACTACGTGCTACAGTACGCAAGTTTCCTCGTCGGCAGCAGATATGATTTTGGTAAGATCGATGCTGAACGAAGCCTGAACGTTAGCGCGGGGTAACTTGACACTTCGCAAGTGCGCTCGACCGTATGCACTGGTGCATGCCACCAATAACACGATGTATTTAGCCAAGTTGCGACGTTGGTGTCTTTCATATTTCTAGCTGACGCAACAAGCTTTCAAAACGAGGTCAGATATTTGAGCTGATTGGGCCGGTAGAGAGTAATGATAGCAAAAATGAGAGAGATGAAACAATGGTCCTATTATGTTTTGGCGCGTTGAAGGAGCAAAGGCATTGCTTAAAGGCTGACTACAAACTGTGTATCAGATTTTTATCACCAACTACCTGGGATCATTGTTCGTAATAGCAGTATCAAAGACTGGCGTAACAGTAGTGCGAAAAACAGTGTAATGTAGGCAAAGTGGATAAAAACGCCAAGAAATCAAGCTGATGGGTTTCACAGTTACGTATGATACGTAGTTTACACAGTGCCGGATAAAGGTAGAGCGGGGCCTGTAGCATATTAACAGCGCGGGGCCCTAAGTTACAAATACACTTGAACAAGCGAGCTACTATTAAATAATAAATTCTGTGAACACCCATGTACTACCACTAGGCATGCTGAATTTCGTAAGAACGAAATACCTGGTGCTTACTAGCAACTGGTTGACTTTACATGCCACTTGTCTTTTTTACCAAACACGTATAAACGCCGTATCTTTTTACCAAGAATGAATACATTGCTGTACAGCTCACAAGCACAGTACAGAGACAGTAGCGTAACTGATGCTTCCAGACTCATCAACAAATTTGATCATTGCTATGCCTAAGTGGTGTAGTCTCAGCATAAGTGTCTAAGTCGATTATCAAAAGCAACAAACATTTTGCATTCTCTAGGTCACGGGTCACCAACCTTTTTGAAACTGTGAGCTACTTCGTGTGTACCGATTAATGCGAAGGCCTACTTGGTTGATACAAACTTATGAAATAAAAATTTTGCTCAATTTACCTTCAGTTATTTTAGTATTGATATTCGTTAATGTGAAGACATTTATCATGCTAATGTTCTTTTTAGAACAGGCCCGCGGGCGGCTTACATGGTCCCAGTGCCGGATTAAGGTTGCGCGGGGTCTGTAGCATTTCAAGAGTGCGGGGCCCCAAGTTAAAAAAAAACATCTCAACACCTGCTAAATCATAGTGTGTGGGCAAGGCATTCGCATTTCTAGCTTTACTCTCTGTGTGCTCTGTCCAGTTCGCATCGCGACATGGCAGGCTGAGTGCATCTTTCTGACCGCCAGTATTGCCAGATGGTTGTGACCTAAATCTGCTAAATAGTGTCACAAAAAACTGCGAGATTCTGATAAAGGTCTTTTCACAAATTTTCAGCTAAAATCTGCTAAAAGCAGTGAAATCCTGTTAAAAAAGTGTAATTTTTGATATGATTAAAAGAAACCTATAAATACGATATTAACAAGCCTATTTGGGTTTGATAGGGTTAATCATAACAAATCAATCTTCATTACAACGGAAAATCACCATGCAGGAGAGACATTTATGTTAGACCCCACTTTTTTCCTTGGCCCCGCAGTGCCCCCTAGTTTTTTCATTCTAGAATCGCCACTGGTGTTACCCAGTTAAAAACGTCATGAAGAAGATAAGTATATTTTTTGATGAAGGTGTAAGGTTTTCATCTTGAAAAACTCTTAGAATAGGTTTTTGGTCAGGAATTTGTTACCTGCTAAACCTGCCGAACGGTTGGCAAAATCCTGCTAGAAAATTAACTAACTGCTAGATTGAAAATTTTACAGCTAACAGTGAAAAAATCCTGCAAGATTTAGCAGCAAATCAGCTAAAATGACAACACTGCTGACCACAATCTTATGCCTTTTGTTACGTAACTGTACAAAAAGAATCAAACAAGAATTTTTGGACACAGTCAGCGTTCAATTGAAAACCTTCGCTTACTACTTACGGCAAATTTAGCAAAATGCTGACTTCTTAGATTGAAAATTTTTTTATATATAATGTAATAAATAAGATTTATTACAGAAGACCGCGGGGCCCGTAGCAATTGCTACATATGCTACTATTGTTAATCCGGCACTGCATGGTCCTTGCGGGCGACTTAGTGCCCGCGGGCACCACGTTGGTGACCCCTGCTCTAGGTTTTGCCACAGCGAATTGTTTATGATACCGGTAGTGTCTTTCACACAGAAGTCCATGCTGTATGCTCTTTAGAATCAGGCTGTTCAGTTTGTTTTGTCTGATTGTGCTGCTTTGTTCGTTCTACCATCTAAGTTTCAGAAATGACCATTCTCCACTGCAAATGGTCACCATGAGAGTTAAAGAAATGCGCAAATAATTTCCCACATTTGTAAAAGAAGACTCAACGTACAATAACATTTCTTAAATGCCATTCATAGCACTACAATCAAGCAATATCTCAAAAGTGCTGCAATTTGGCCCCATTGCTTGCGTGGTCCGATAATGTTGCAAATAAATGTAAAATACTTTAATTTGCACATCATTGTAGTCTAATGTAGCAGCATTCAATTGAAAACCTTCGCCTAATTGCTTTTGGCAAATTTAGCAAAATAGCGACTTGTTGGACTGCAAAAATTGTATAGACTACATATAATCACGGGTGGATATTAGGGGAGGCAAATGAACCGATCGCCTCGGGCCCCTTATTTTCAGAAATGGCGTGAGGGCCCCCTTTTGAGAGTTTCGCACTTACGTTTGCATTATTTTGTTTAAAAAGCTTATTAATCACTCTACAGCCACAATTAATAAGCTCTGAAGCATTGAAGCAAGTCATATGTTTGTCAAAAATAAAACAAAAATTATGTGCAAATGTGCCAAAAGACAGTCGCGTAACTAGGGGGTCAAGGGGGACATCTGCCCCCGAGCGCAGCACTTTTGGGGCGCCAAATTGAGGTCGGAATGTTACGTACTAATTAGGAAATGTCAAATGTCAGCGGATACTAATAATTACGATCTAAAAAATGTCGAATGCCAGCGTCTGCTACCCAGTTGCGAAGTCTCATCAAGATCACCATGGTTCGCAAAGCGAGCAATTATGAACCTTAGTGACGTTTCAAAGCGTAGTTTCTGTCTCCAACAATCAGCGCCCACATGTGGTTTGACTGACGGCTGCGTCACAATGCTTTCAGGTAGCAAGGGTTGCGAACTTTCCGATTTCACTTTCATTCCGTATGTGCGTCACACTGGGACGGGAATCCAGCGTTCAGAGTGCATGCAGTGCACTGTATTGCGCATGTCTTTAGAGCAGCGATGAAACTTAAAGTATGTTGTTACCGGTGGTGTGCAGAGGGGTTGATAACGAAGCGATGGCCCCGGGCATCAGGCAGGAGGGCACCTAAAGAGTGAAATTGCAAAAAGTACATTCTATTAAAATGTAGTAGCCAGGCCAGGGGTCCACAGTTTTCTGTGAATGTCAGTAGTGCGCAGATGTTTTTAGTCGCGCACACATAAATTTTGTCATACAGCATTCATATGGATAAAGATAAAGTGCAAAAAATAAAAAAATGTTCGCGCACTCCAAGTTTTTGGCGGCGCGAGTGCGCGGCCACATTTTTGCAACACTGAACTAGACGCTTCTTTTTGACTACAAAAAAATGCTGCATGGATCTGATGGTAACTTTCCTGAGAGGCACGCAAATGTATGTTAAGTGATCTGAGAGAGATGAAGCACTGCCATCGTTACCTTCATCTGCTCTATTTTACTGAACAACATCCTTGGCAATTTGTTTATATAGGTCAGAAAAATATAAAGGGCAGCAATATACCAAACTGCATGGTTGTACAATTTCAGATGCTATTTATAATAGAAACAATAGACAACAACTCTATCTCCCATCATGCCTCACAAGCGCTATCTTCTTTTAGTGGGCCTATCTGTAACGTATTTGCATGAATAAATGCCATATCCAATTCCTCAATGCATACTCATGACCGGAAGACATTTACTTATAAACATATGCCTCAGGCCCACAGAATAAAACATTATTAAAAATTAACACATTAAAAACAAAAAATACTGTTTTAGTTGTTTTTATTTCAATTTTTCGAAACTTGTTTTTTTTCAAAAGTTGTCTTTACGTGTTTCAAATGTCTGTATTTTTCACAGTCCTCAATACTAGAATTTGGTAGGGTGTATACAATCAAGCAGTTTCCTCGAGCATGACCAGACCTATATGCATGCCCCTGGTTGTTACGACAACAGATGTGATGTTTAAGAATTTTTTTGGCTTTGATGGTTTGACCATAGGTTTAGGAGCAGGCAAATTTTGGGAGGTGCTAAGGATTTTTGCCCGAATTTTTCCAAACTTGTCCGAAAAAAAACTCCATGAAAAGGTGACCTCCAAAACAAAGCTCTATGTTATTTTGGGCGCCATTTCTGCTCCATATTTTCAGAGATTTTGCCAAGATTTCCACGGATTTTTCGCGGATTTTATATGATTTTGCCCTGATTTCACCGAATCAAAATGTTTGGGGGTGCTCTTGCACCCCCCTGCCTCCTACACCAGTTGGTTTGACAAACGTCATGTTGAAATGGATCTTATGTGGTTGTGAAGGTACTTATGATGATTTTTACTTGTTTGATGTTTCAATACTGTAAATGCTAACTAGTTTTGCAAGATTATAATTGCAACTGCGTAACAGCGTCGAGTATATTAGTTATTGTGAACTTTTCAGTTACTGCTGCATGTGCTTTATGTTACATTGACCTACAGCCTGAGCATTTCCCTGGACATGATTGTCGAAATTCAGGTCACAAATTGCTGACCTAGAACTTCTCTCGGAGCCTCACTGGCTTCAGATATTTCCTAGGTTACTGGATGTGACACATTTAAATTATATCCGTTTTTTTAAGAAATAATTAATCGATAAATTTACAGCAAAGTCAAGAAAATTTGTGTTTGAAGTAAGATAATTACAAGTAAAGCATTAAATCGCAATATTTCTTACAGTTTCTGTCAACTTTTAAGGTTGTCATATCCAATAAAATGCTTTAGGATTTTGCAATTTCATATTGTCTAGCAGTTTTGTATAAAATCATTTGCCTTCAGTGTTTCATGTGCATTCTTCTGTCTGTCCTTTTCTTTCATGTATTCGTGAGTCTCCCTCAGTCAGTCCTTTGTAACATTTTAATACTCAATGGGAGTGCATGCTACAGAAACCCCTTTTCCCTACAGCTCGCATCGCGCAGCGGTGATTGTAACCAGACCTTACGAGGAAGGGGAACAAGCGGGTACGCTGCATTCAGCATCTTCAAAAGCAGTGGTTCCCAAAGTATGGGTCGGGACCCAAACAAGGTTCGCGAAGGGTCAAAAAATGGGTCGCGCCGAGGCGATCCAAAACTGAATTGTGTATTTTCCACATCACCTGCATGTCTGTGCCTCTCTGTAGCGTATAGGTACTTGAGAAAAGAGTAGACTTCTGACTTTGAAATGGAACTTAACAACTTACTGCCAAAAGTCACCCATACAATCAGTATTTTTTTAATACGATGTTTGCGTCTTAGGTCGCGGGATGTCCACCAAACTCAGGTTTGGGTCGCCCTAAATAAAAGTTTAGGAACCGCTGTTCAAAAGGCTCTGACAAACCCGTGCTTTAGAAAACAAGATGCAACTCTGACCAATTATCTCCTGGGTTATGAGAAGATTTTTGTGCCCAAAAAATTCTGTCATTAAATTCCATGCATATCTTAGCAGATGATCAAGGAACTTTTTGCCTAGTTTCTGCATTTTATGTCACCAGTTGCTAAAATTCGAATGTATTACCACAATCTGGAATGTCGCAATACAACGGTTTGAAAGTTCAATCGTGACCGAAATTTTAAAGTGAGGATAGCTTCATGCAAAACGATTAGATTCTAACTCTACGATGGGTTATGATTTCCAAGATTCAAAGGGCCTGACGTCAATTCTGTGACGTCACAGTGACATGAAGTTTTCAGACGGGTCTAGAAACAACTACAGTATATACTCTTCGCATCTATGCTTCCATGAACGGGCTGGGTGGGGGCGCCCAAACTGAATTTGTCCCCGGACGCGGGTAACCCTAGGTACGCCACTGCCAAAAAGGCCCCTCAACAGCCTAATGTGACCAAATTGGTGAAATGGGCTTTCATGCAGAAGCGAATTCCCAGACAAATGAAATGTTAACTTGTTTTCAGCGAATAAAGATTCTGCATAACATGTGTAAAATACAGGACCCCTTTATGAGAGTTTGCTTCGTGCACCTAAGTTCTATTCTGCACCCTTGCATATAACGAAGATCAAATTATCGCAAAGGACCGTGGGGCCCCCAAAAGCGCGGGGCTCATAGCAATTGCTACATTTGCTACTATTGTTAATCAGGCCCTGAGTTTACACCATGCATTAGAAGAGTAAGCGCCGAGTCGCAGGCAAGACGCATTTTTAGATCGCATTTACAGCAGGAAAAGCGGAAGGTGAAGCGCTTCGCCCGCGCGCTAAAGCATAAGGCCAAAGGAAGCTTCCGATGGTTTTCGCACCACCGGGGATGTTATTATTAGCGCGCCGCATGTAGCATAGAGATGAACATGGATTTGGATATAAATCCTGCGGATTTGTAGTTTTTTGATGGATTTGGATTGGATGTGGATTTTATAATTCTGACTAACCGGATTTCTACTTGGATTTGATAATTATGTTTAAATTTTTTCATAACATTTAGTTCAGTTTCAAGATTACTGTATTTGATCTGTGAAAATTGATTCAGGTTTGGTTCAGGTTCAGTGAAGTTATGACCTCATTCGGAATTGTACAACGCACATCGTGTTGGTTCAAATGTTCAGCCCTGAGGATGAGCACTAGCAGCGATAGGAGCCTGCTCTCATGTTCAGACCATTGATGCCACCCCTAGGATTTTTCAATAAAATCTAGTGTTTTTTTATTTCGTCTAGTGTTCTAGTGTTTGTTCATAGCTATCTAGTGTTTTTTTATGGGTGAGCTGAATGTAATTAAATTACAAATTTTGTGTAATTGTAACCGTAATTGGGACTTTTTGATTTTGTGTAATTGTAATTTCTTTGCTAAAAATTCTACTTAATTTCATCTTAAATTACACAAGAGCATTTTATCTGTTTTGATTTAAACCGCTATGAGTCGAGGTCACTGTGGTGATCTGTTAAAAGTTTCAGTGACCTGTAGTCCTGTACAAACAAACACAACTGTTTCTGCTGATGGTTGTGGTCATGTTGAAACCGAAAGTCATGAAACAGGTGTCATTTTCCCATTTGCCTAAGTTTCACATTTCAGACCACAAGGAATTTCTCAAGAGCAATGGCGTGGATGTGTGGTTGGTCTTTCCCCTTATGTGGTAATTTACCGTGTGTGAAGGTGTTGCACCTTAAGGCACGTTGAAAGATTTTAAGGCGTAAAAGAATAATGGTTTGTGTGTGTATGCGTGTTCTATGGTCCATCTGGTCTGAGACTAATAAATATACAATGTTCGAAACACCCGCCTGCTCTTATGTACAACACCAGTTTTTTTGTAATCTGACAAATCTGTCACATATTTATAATCTAGTGTTTTTTTGTGAATCTATTGTTTTTTTATCATGAAATCTAGTACTTTTCCGTAACAACATAGTGGCAACACTGGTTCGGACGTATCGTGTTATCAAAGTTACCGATTTGGTGTGGCTTTCATTGAACCAGTCCCTTTTCTGGACTCATTATTGCTATACGTAACAGAACAGTAATACCTACTGCCTAGTTACATTTAGCACATTTCATCAGATTATTATTTATGTAGCCTAAAGCTAATAATTTGTGTGTGCTCTTCACCGGTTAAGCTTTCAATATATTTTAGTTAGGTCTACAGGCTATGCAGTACAGAGGACCTAATGTAGATTGCAGTTGAATGAAATTTTAAAATGCCAAAAACGGGGAAAAGACATGTGGCCTTGACTATTGTGAATAAATGAATGGTCATCAACTGCATGCTTTTTTATGGAATTGTTTTTAGATGTGTTGCAATGTGTACATCAAAAACTTAATTCTATTTTTGGTCATAATAGTTACTTTTTTGCAGGATATTCTAGTTTTGAGTGGTCAAAACTGAATCATGTGACTAACTGAGCATCTCAATGCATTGCTGCTAAAAGTGATTACAATTTACGTTGAAGTCTTTGAAGTGTCATTCCAGTTTATTTAAGGAAAATGTTAGGTACCCGGTATGCACCTGTAGGGACCCGATTTTCTTTTATTCTAGGGACCCGATTATAATTTTCTCTGATTCTAGGGACCCTAAAACACCTTAAAAAACCCTTTGTCAATTTTTGCATGCATATTTCAAGTAAAATTGTAAATGGGCCAAAAAGTAATAATGAGATTTGGGGGAATCTTCGTTATCGTCTGCGTCCAGAAACCATCTCACCACTTTCTGCAGATCTTTCGTCCACTACGCATGTTTAAGATTGTGCTCCGCGATGGTCACTTTATCCGAAACAATTGTCTTTATTTTGTCTGCTAAGACTGATCAGCGCAAGAGCTAAAGGCATTGACTACATTACCAATTTCTGTAGCATGATAAGAACTGTTGCAGGAGCTCAAAAACCGCAGTTGTTAAAATAGAAGCATTCAGGAATTTGATAATGTCTCAGCGGGGAAGAAGGAAAACTAAACGTTTGCTGGACTTCCAGGCCCGTAACCAGCTTGGGACACCAGGGGGGAGAAGAGCTTTCTAAGTGGGGGACATTTTTTTAACTATGTCCAATAGTTTCAAAATATGTCCAACACATTTTTCCTGTGGGGGCGAAAATTTTCTAAGGGAGGCTTCGACCCCTCATGGTTACGCGCCTATGGACTTCTATACATCACAAAAAAACAATGCGTACTTTATGCGCATCCTCAATTCTTGTGTAGTTTAGTAAAATTCGATCTCGCAAACCAGGGTCTGCGCCAGCCAGTCAGCCGCACACCTTCAATGCTCAACTGCTCGTATTTGACGAGACCTTAGCGCAACCTCATTTTGCAGTTGTAAATTGCTCTGACGTAGGGATGAATGTGTTTCACTCCCCTGTTTTAACGCGCAGCCTGAAATTTTTGCAGTTATGAACTGCTGCGTCGTAGCGTTGAGTTTATTTTCCTCCGATAGCCTAACTTGTAGCGCTGATAGTTTATATCCAGTGCAATGACACATGAAATAAGAGGAGTGGATGTAGAACAATATGCATTGTTATGTCAACAAACTTCGCCAAAACGTTGGCTTGGAAACATGGAAATGACGTCAAATTGTGACGTCACAAACAGCGCACACCAAATACAAATGACCACTAC
>JGI24021J15306_10012350_pt1 | contig 10604 bp, 7 predicted proteins | sample Ectturendosymbi1_FD_15306 | JGI IMG/M metagenome (IMG submission 15306) | reverse complement strand
CTCTTTCATCTGTACATTTTCTTCACCATGTTCTGTGTTTGTTTGTTTTCCTAATTGTGCTTATTTCACTCAAATGTTGTTTTACAACACTTCTCAATAACCGAAAAACAGGGTTGGTTGACTAGATGACCGCCGTGGTCCCACACCAATCCTATATGACGCAGCACCCCTCTTTGTTTACGCTGATCAACCATTGCGTCATTGCATTTTCATTTGTTCTAATGTTCACTATTGTGGTTGGTTTGCTTAGTGCAATGGCTTCTTGTAGTGCTCCTGTTTGTTGGCTGAGTCTTATGAAACAATAAACCATTGTCCATTGTCTTCACTCTCACTCATTAAGGAATACGACGATTTTGATTCTTTTCCAAGCATGACCTTTCTTGATTTTGAAGCAATCGTTTGGTGACATGGTTTCCTGCAGTAGTCACCGCACAACTTGCAGCCACTCGTTTCTTTTCAATGTGAACAGCGACAGGCAAAAGCACTTTTGGAAGAAGTACACCGGTTTTTCCTTTTCGAAGTTTCCGCGTTCAAAAACAAAAATCATAAATGGATTTTTTGGTGTTCTTGAGTTGCAGTGGTTACAGCAACACAATGCCCGATGACCAGCGTGCAATAACGTTTGATTTCCTATCAATATTATTTCTACAGCAAAGTGCTTTCAAAGCTGTCGTCGACCTCCGACCAATCACCAGCCTTGAAATCAGTGGCGAAAAAAGTCACGTCAACAGCCACTCGCAAGCGCCGCGCCAACAGCCAGGGTTCTCGTTCAGCGCTTCCCGTTTGCTCTGGAGTGGATGACGCAGACCTACGCAACACCAAGCGACTGCAGAGCAACGAACGGGAAAGGATGAGAATGCATCAACTGAACGATGCTTTCCAGGTTGGTATTTTTTGCACAGAATTTCCGAGTATGGGTAACATTGGCCTTAAAAAGCTGAATTTACGATTTCAATGTTTTTCTAAATTGATGAGGGTACAAAAACGTAAATGCAACTGGAGCGTTAAGGACCTGGAGCTTTATCTATATTGTTTCCGAATAATTTTTTTATCTATTTTGTAGCGCAAGGTTCATATTAAACAACGTTAAAAGTTTGCATTATATCGATGATCAAAGGCTTATACGAAGTCAAAGAGACGATCTCTTTTCATATTTTCCTCCAACATTTATCAGACACAGAGAGGGCAGAGAGGTGATGTGTAAGGGACAAAACTGTTTACCCAAAAACAACCAGTGCTTTGAATTGAGCCTCAAATGTTTTCAAAATTCTATGCATTTCTTTCCTTCAATCTTGATTTAATTACTCCCCAAAGAAATCAGTTCTACCTCAGATAGGAAGTATCAGTTTGACGAGTGCTTAACACAGAATGCAACGGCACTTGGATAGTGATCATCTGCTTATAATTAATAGCGTGTTTTTGGCTCTAAATTTATGCTGTTCCCTGCAGTGGTGTGTACAGGTAAAGTGCCGAACCAAAAATTGGAATCTTGTCCGTCGCAGCGACAATTTGAAAGACCTTGTGTGTTGTAAACGTCCGTAGCAAAGGTTATGCTTCGCGTGTTTGGTAGTTCACGAAAATAACTGTTATAGTTTGACTTTCCATGGTTCTCCAAGTGTCACAGAAGTGAAGGGCAACCCGCCAGCATTTGAACCGCTATAGTTGCTACAGTAAAATGAAAGCCGCATAAGAAGCAAAAATGGATCAGCCACTGATTTACATTAAAACATATTGAACAGTTGAAAAATAGCATTTTCATCTTCTGCAAAGATTCGTGAAACGACGAGCAAGATTGTTACGTCACCGAACACGCAAGCGGCACATATACACTGGAAAAGCGACAAGAATACTTGTCGATTATATTGCTGTGTATAAGCTCGAGACCAAGGTGTCTGGTCAAACACTAAATATGATCAATGTGTTGGAGCTGGAGTCAGCATTTATAAATGGCGAGTTTCTCTTGAGTCATGAGGAACCCGAGCATTTTTAGGTGTTACCAATCGTTAGCGGAGGATAAGATTTTTGGTCCATCAACATTGACAGCTATTTAGGGCACTTGTTGACATGCGAATGTATCACTGAGTCTTCAGACGTTTTTTGTCTCTCGGTCTGCCGATGAGGTTGCGCTGAATCTTACTAGTACGTGTTTCATCAAAAAAATTATTTAAACTTGCACACGACGCCAATGTCAAAAGTACTGTGCACCAGGCCCGAAGCCAGGTTTTAGATTGGGGTGGAAAAATACATTTCAAGGGAGGCAGTATTTTTGTTTTTAATATATCTTTAAAACATTTTTTTCTGTGCAAAACAACATTGTGTGAGGTACAGAAAATTGTGCGAGGGGCACTGCTCCCGAATGCTCCCCCCGTGGCTACGACCTGCTGGGCACTGTCACTCCTCAGTGAGAAGTTGGTTTTAAGTTTGACTGTTTCATGCGCAGGTGCTCGAGCTTAAAATTTGCTGATGGTATTCCTACATGTGAGCATGAAACATTCAAACTCATAAAGTTTGCCATATCTGGTATTCAGCTTTTGGGGTTCTCGCTTTCTTGCAGTGCGAGTCGGAGAAGCAAACTTAAAGTTCAACAGCCTTTCAAAGCAAGACTCAAGCAAACAGTTCTGGCTGAGTCAAGTTCACTCCCAGTTTCCTTAAATCGCCACTTTGAATCGACATAGGTTCAACATTTACTATAAGTGCTTTGTTAAACACAGGCTCTGCGAGACATATGCCCACATGCCAAAAGCGATCGCAAGCTGTCGAAGATCGAGACTTTGACTTTGGCACACAGCTACATCATCTCGTTGAGCAAGATGGTTTTGGCTTTGGAAAAGCGCGCTCAAAGAGGGAACTGCATGGAGCAAGAGAACGGTCTACACGGATCTAATCAATCTAGGGAGTCTCTGTTTAGCAGCATGGAGGATTTGCCAGCAACCAGCGGCTCGTCTTGATCTCACAACAGAAATCAGTGCTGTGAATCGAGCTAACAGTACTTCTTTACGGTTTTGAGCTATCTCGCATCTTCTACTTTTAAAAAATTATCGTGCTGCTGACAAAATATGTAGGTCAAACGTCAGCGAAAGTGCTTAGAAAATGTCCTACAGTGAATTCTGCCTAATTTATTTTCATTTGCTGTTATAGGGTGAGTAAACGTTTCGTTTTGAACATGACGGTGTTTATTTGTAAGTTCGTCTACTGGTCAGTTATCTGCTTGTCTCGGTTGGGAGGCTGGCTACACTACAAATAACTTAAAACTCATGTTTTTTCCATGAGTAACCGTTTCCACATGGAGAAAAATCGTTGCTCTTTAACTTCTATTCAGCAAACATTTTCGTAATGGTTATGAGGCATGGGGCGATTTTACGGGCCTTGTCCTAATTCGAAATGCTCTGTAATTAACATGGTCGTTTTTGAAGGTTTTACAACTTAAATTACGCGACTGTCTGGTCGGAACTTTCAAATTTATAGACACTCTATACACAACACATCAAAACAATCTCTCTATTTCATTCACGCGGCGAAAACTCAAACCCTATGAAAGTTTCAGTTATGTATGGTCAACACTTTCAATAGTGACTTCTCAGTTTTCAAAACAAAACATGATAAGATTTGCCAAGTTGGATTGTTCATGATTGTGAAGCGACAGACCATGCACACGAATAAACTGGAATCAGATGAAAAGAAAATTTCCAAATAGGCTGGTAGTGATGACTTAACTGATTCCAGTTGATCTATTAATGCATCATTGCAGAGGCAGTCCCCCAAAAGCACAATGCGTGTTCTGAGTTAATTTTTCTTGACCGATTCATATCCATCAGCTTGTTTCAATAGGTTTCACCCATGTAAGTGGCTAACCAACCATACATCGTACAATAAAGCTTGTTAAGTAAAACGTTTTTCAGTGTTGCCCTTGTTTAGACTCGCCAAAAATAAGCACTTAAGAGGTGAAAACGTTTCTTGTCAAATAAAGAAATCACGAAATCAAAATCCTTAAGAGAAACTTAAGAAGCGTTTCGCCTTTTACTGCAAGTCGATAGTTCCCTCAAAACGCATTAGAGACGCTCTTCTCGTCCAAACGTTTAGGTGCTCTAGGGATCAGAGCTCGGAGTTGTCCTTGCCACTGAAACCCACGTCTTATGCTCAGTCTCGTTGTTTTTTTAATCAGACTTCCGCAGCAGCTGCTGTGTTTTCGCTCAGGCCCTTTCATGCAGTTACCTGTAGAAGAGAAGATATTAGCTTTCCACTTTCCGTTGAAAGATAATGATTCTTCCTTTGCGGTCTAGCATCAAGCCTCTCTGCAGTGCCTGCCGGAGATTATTAAAGAGCTTTATGAGCTTTATTAGTTTGTCAAAGTGACATTTGGGCTTTCCAGCTGCTTCCGCTTGTCTATCACTATTTACACCGTCTTCCCTGCGTGGTTTGTTCCTCTAACTTTGAGACTTATAATAACTCGTTACCCACGTTGCTGTTGTGGTAACAAAACACTACTGTTACCGCAAGGTGGTTGTAATTTTTCTTCATTTAGACCCAGCGTACTGTGATGTAATCCGCCTTTGAAAAGATTTGCGGACATTTGGTTGGTGCACAAATCATATTGCACTGAATATCAAACTTCATGGATCTCCCGTTCTGTCCTTCATCTTCTTAAGCCTAATTAGTAAGACTGCGTAAGTGGTCATAGCCAAAGTATCAACATTTGAGCTTGCCCGAAAGTGCAAAAGAAATTTTGGAAAAAATTATATTTTCGAAAACTTTTGTTGCTTGTTAATGTTTTTCGTTACAAAGCTCCCGCTATCGTCTTATGCTACGTATCCGAATTGGTGCATTCAACAAGCGAAAGTCGTATTTTCCCCAAAAAATGTCTTGTTTGCCTGTTTCGCTTCTTCCATTAATACGTTCATTAGTGTTTACAAGCAATCCGCATTGTCACAAAATTGCCACTGTCCCGCAAACATTAATAAACATTCGAAATATTTTCCAAACTGATAATATTGCAAATCCTATGCTTGTGAGGCAACTGCAAGTAAAAACCTGAAGTAATCGCTTTGAGGCTAAGATCTCTCAAACCGAAGTACAGCGAAGTTCATTTTGCATACCAGGTTCAAGCTGCACAAGTTGAAAAACATTAAAAGCAGCATACTTGGTTAGCTTTAACTTGTCTATTGTGCTTTTTTCAAAGCAGTGTATGTTTACTATTTTTTGTAGCACGCATGAGCATGATTTATTTACTTGTTGCAATATTTTTACATTGGCATCTTGCCAGAACTGCAAATTTCTTAGATGTGCTCAAAAATGTCGCTCACAGCATTTTGTTCGTGTTAAGTGTAATGCATCATGTCACTGCGGATGTCTTCGTGATGTCATTGCAAGCGATTGGCTTGTTTATGGTACTTAAAAGCAGTAACAAATAACATTGCTTTAGTTGCAGTTTCCAATAATTTATTTTTTATGTTGCTCAATCAACCAGATGCTTTCCGGTCTGCAACTCTTTTGTTGCTTTCGTTCGTTATGTTTTTTTTGTAAATAATCGCGCAGAACAATTTCTATTCGCGCTTGTAGGGGCATTGCATTGCCTTTTTCTTATACTCAGGAGTGGAAGCTGGTTTGTTTTTACGGCTTTTCAACAGTCTTTTCTGTTCTTATTGCGATGACGTCACTGTTTTCCAAAAACTGAACTTGGGTGCGAAATTTAAGCAGACGAAAAACAAGTTACTATAAAAGTCTTTGTACAGTTTTGTGCCCATCTCAAGGAATTTATGTCATTTTAAGTAGACAACGTTTTTTCAAAAGCGTTCAGACACGAATGTACCAATGTATCTATCTTTTTATTCATTTAGTTATCAAGACCTCTTGAATCAGTGGCTAACATAGAAAACGAAGTGATGCACGGTTGCGATTTCACTTACGTCCTATTTCACCCAGTTTTACACAAAAACAGGAACATTGACTCCATCAGTCTGCTCACACTTGCCTTCACCGTTGAGTTTTAGACATAAAAAAAAAACTTCGTAAACAATGCACCACTGCGTCAATATTATTATAAAAGCGTTAAATGTTGATGCTGTCTTTCTTTAGTTCAGAACAAGCGGTGAACCATGTCAGTAATAGAGACCATCGGTACGAAACGCCCTGTCCGTAGGTATGTCGTACTTAAGAAAACTCTTGCAATAATCACTTTTTTGCTTTTAATTCTGGAGAGAAAGCCACGGGAACCCAGGTCAAAAAAGTGCTATCTCATTTTTTATTTGAACTGTTGAAGTAGCTTGCTCCCAGTTTGCAAAGCTGTAAAATATTACCATGGTTTTGAATTTGAGGTCATGTTGCTGGATCACTTTTCATGCGAGATTGCTTGTTCATTTTTGCTGTAGACGTTGCATTTGTGCGGCCTGGCAGCAGTTCTTGGTTTGTTTGATTTAAACCTCGGGTGAGCGATGGCCGAAAAAACAGCTTTAATTGTTACGCTCTGAGCCGAACTTTGTTAAATCGCTTCAACTTTAAAAAACAATTTCATCAAAAATCGCAATTATCTTTACAGTGAACTTACACTCAGATCTTTGCAAGTTATGACGGTTGAAATATAGAAACACTTTAGGCAACTGTGGTCTGTGTGCCGTGTTGCCGCTTATAACAGAAGCTGCTGATAACAACATCGTTTTCTTCTTATGATTCACAACAGCAGAACGTTTTCCCTGTTCATAGAATTCGGCACATCCAGACAACCTTCAATTGTTTAGGATGCGATTACTTCTGAATCAGTGATTTATTTAACGAACAGCGGTGGCGCAGCCAGCATCAATTTGCTCTAAGCACATCACCAGACACCTTCGTGTTGTATTTGTTTAACCTGTCTGTTACGTCTTTCCACGTTCATTAAGCATTTCGGTTTGCTATACAACTTGTTTCGTGCACTAACTACGAGCTTGGCAACTTTTTTAAGCAGAAAAGAAGCAAGAAAACACTGTAGCCTTTGGTCGAAAGTGCAATTTCCTGCATTTCAATAAAAACATCTGCGACAATCATTATCCTATCGGGTGTCATGTTTCGCTTTTTGATTGGAGAAGAGTGCTTGTGGTCTCAACTGGCATTTAAAGGTATGTGGGAGCCGGGCAGGGGATTTTGCAACGGGGCCTCACAGGCGTATATGCNNGTTTCGCTCCGGGCAAGCGTATGGTGGAACAATTGAGTGTTGTAACATGAGAGGTCATCATCGGGACTTCCCCTTTTTACAAGGCTTGACAAGACGCTTCCAATTGACGCAGGAGGTTTTTTTGCTTGGTACCAGGGAAGGACACTGTTGATTGGCAACAGAGAAAGACTCTCAGCTGACAACCGGCTGATCCAGGCTATGCAGGGAGGCACAGATCACAGATGAATGCAAGGTGACCAGCAACGATGACGTCGTTACAGTTCCAAGAATGAGAAGTACGATTTGCGTTTTTCTCAAAGGTTTCTGCTTGAATTGTTGAACATAGCGCTGCTGATCTGGCATGCTTGAAATCAGGCAGATGGCACCCTGCACAGTACTTTTCCTATAGTTAAATATTTGGCATTAATTGGTTGGAATGGGTGGTGAAGATAGCCATGAGATAGCCAAAACCTCTTGTGCTAAACACAGTTGTCCAACTGCATCCATGCCTTTGTCTATGTTGGACGCATATGAAACGTGAGTTCGTATTTCAAATTTCTTTTCCATTTTTTGATGACTTTTAGATGACAAATTCGTCACAAAGTCCCACAAAATGTGCAGTTCCAAGATAAACCACCCAATAATTGCAGTTTCTCTTTTAGTTATTCATTCCTTTCATCTTTCGGGAAATGATTCGTTGCAGACAAGCACAAAATCAATTGAGTTTTATCCCGCTCACAGACCTTGATAACTTCTGGTAAGCATTGATAAATGCAAAACAGGTTTGCTGCAACAGGTTTATTTTTTCTGAATTTTAAATAGGCGACAATATTGGTCCAGTTACATATTCCTGATGCTGTCTTCTACCTATGCTAAACTTGTGTATGTAACTAAAAAGCGAGCGAAAATGGTCAAATCCTGGTAGCCAGACCCGCAATGAGGGGGCAACCGAGCAATTGTCCTCGGATATTTTAAAAAACATTTTGAAAGTGCCAGAAACGTTTTTAGTTGTTAGGTATTGATTTAACTCGATACAATGTTTCATATGACACAGCTAATAAGCAGAACCAATGCAAAACGCTATCATGCAAAAAAGTAACCAATTGTCAGTGGAAATTAGAATTTAAATGAAAACAAAATGGGACGATAATTTATCAATGTTAAAAAGGATGGTTGCTGTGTCGCATACAGTAAGATTGGTGAAAGACTTTGGTGGTCTTTTAGTCAACCAACCCTTTTGTTAGTTATTGACAAGTGTTAGGAAACAACAGTTCGAAAGAAAATAAGAACAATTAAAAAAACAAACAAAAAGTAAACACAGAACATGGCGAGGAAATATTACAGATGAAGAGAACAGCCTATGTACAAAAAGAAGTGGATCTAGTTTAATTGAGGAAATTTGGTGTGGCCACAGAAATGTTAAACACAGCATAAGAAATAAAAAATACTGATAAAATACAAATTGGAAAAAATCAAATATGATCAAGAATTGTTGAGTATGAACTTGTGCGTTAAAATGGGAAGTGCACAGGGGCGCAACCAGCTCTTCATTTCGGGGGGGCAATTTTCATGAAATTTCATTCGATGACGTCATCGTGCTTATTCAACCGTGGTACAACTTTTCGCAAACGGTCAAATATAAAAACAATGTATTTTTGCCCGCAGACACGAAGTCCATAATATGCAAACACACACATTCTGCACAACCCTGGTTAATAAAAAACAGCGTTTTACAACAGCGTTGGAGGCTGAATCACCAGTGTCAAGCGAAATTTCTGACTTCACGCCATATGCGCATGCACAGAGCAACATTCTACATATAAAATACGCTGAGACAACTGATGATTAGGGCTTAGGGTTTGGTGTTCATGTAAGTGTGTCGGGTTAGGGTTTATGTTACAGTTAGAAAAAGAAAAATAATTGAAGTCCAAGATTAAGTCCAATATTTTTCACTGGTTTTACTTATTTCGGTAGTGTAGCTTGTTGTGGGTACCTGACATGTAACCAAACAGTTTTAATTTACTAAACACACATCAAAAAGTTATCGCCAAACTTTATTCCTTTACTCTGAGAAGCAAAANAACTGACAAAAATAATAGGTCAGAAATTTCGCTTGACACTGGGCTACAGAAACTTACTTAACAGAACGTTTTGTAACNGAGTTGGAGGCCGAACCTCAGGTTTACAGACGCATTNTTAACACTATTTGTTCACTTGGTACAATACTACTGCAGAGTGGGACGCTAATTCCTAAACTGGTCAAGACCAAGTAAAGTACGAATGCATTGTGACATGCGCACCCTCAGACGAACAAACACTGCAATGTCCGAGTACTCAGTCACGAAGTAAATTGCGGTTGTAGTGTTCAAAGAACAAGGACGAATNTAAACAATCTGACTGCGTCAAAGCAGGCAACCATACGTTATTAGACAGTGGCGGATCCAGGGGAGGCAGTTTGGGGCAACTGCCAAACATCTGTGGCGCCCCCTTGAATGGCGCCCCTTTGCCATAAATGCGCCCTTTTTGGTGCCCATGGAAGTAGAAACAGAGATAAAAAATACTTTAAAATAAGCAATGTTTTTCGCTTGGTAAACGTCAGGATGTACGTTCGGGACTTTACCCAACNCNTTATNGAATAGCGTGAACAATGCTATTGNTTCGTAATAGTACCACTGTTTCGTCATTTCTTTGCCGCGTGAGAACTGCCTAGCCTTAAGTTATGTAATTACAAANGCAGTCGCTTTCGCTTAGCGCAGTTCTCGACTTGCTGCTGGGCTCAGCGGCCTAACGAGGTTAGGTGGCGTCCAGGGCAAGAAGCAAGTTTGGCGCACCCATGTTCGAACCTGAGGTCTTTCGGAAGTATATGTACTGTATTGAAGACAGTACTTGTGATATTGTTGTGACTTTTCGGCGCCCTCCGCAGTCATTTGGCGCCCCCCGCAGTTACTCTGCGCACGGGGAATTATGCCCTCCTTACCCCCTTTCTTACGCCCCTGGCTAGGCTGTACGAAATCGGTCTGTTTTTTTTACAAGTTTATTTCTAATGCGTGGTGACATACTCGAAAGGAAAGTAGCAGTGAAAATAGGAATGTAATATGGAAAACTTATAACTGACTCAAGATTTTACAAGCCTCAAAAATGAAAACAAAAAAACAGTTTCAAGGCTGTTGCCCATGCAGTTCGTGAGTCCGCAGTTTGTCTGCATCGTAGTTTTGCAACATAAAGGTGAGTGGATGAGTTTCTTGACGGAACTAATGCCCTTGATTGAACCATAATGCAGCGTGTAAAAAGCAACAGATTTACATGGCGCCCGGGGCAAGAAGCAAATTTGACTCCTCCATGTTCGAACCTGAGGTCTTTCGGAAGGAAATTTACTGCATTGAAGTACTGTAGCCTGCTTTAGACATTGTTAGGACCCCCACAGTCATTCGGCGCCCTCATAGTGATTCGGCACCCGGGAATTGCGCCCCTTGCCCCCCCG
>JGI24021J15306_10012348_pt1 | contig 10604 bp, 6 predicted proteins | sample Ectturendosymbi1_FD_15306 | JGI IMG/M metagenome (IMG submission 15306) | reverse complement strand
TGCTGAGCTGAATTTTTCTCCAAAAATTGTTGCTGGCAGGCAGGGGTGTATTGCTAAAAATAGAGGTGTGGGAACCAGGCCCGTAACCAGCTTGGAACACCAGGTGCGGCGAAGAGTTTTCTAAGAGAGGACCAAATTTTTTAAACTATGCCTAATAATTTTAAACTATGTCCAAGATATTTTTCCATGGGGGACGAAACATTTTGTGGGGGACCCTGCGACCTCTGGTTACGCTTTGCATTTAATATCTTCTAAGCTTTGCATTTGATGTTTTCGTCCTTATCCCTGTGCAAGAAATGGTTTATTAAAAGGCTGTACACAAAACTCATCCCAATGGACGTTTTTGTGTCGGGAACCGTCGATCAAAGAACGTATCTGAAAAATGTAGGGGGGCTTCAGCCCCCTTATCCCCCCTGGATCCGCCTATGCCCCTACCAAATCCTGGTAATGAGGAATATGAGAAATACAGGCATTTTAAATACATAAAAACTAGTCACAAAAAAAACAAGTCTCAAAAAAACAAGCCTCGAAAAATTAAATCCATGCAGCACATGTTAGTAGCCTTGTAATACGAAGAAACATCTACAGTAGCTATAGCATTTTACTTTTTGCCATTTCACTCTTTGGCCCCCCGCCTGCTTTAGACGCCCGCGGCCGTCGCCCCGTTCGCCTCCTTTCTGCACGCCCCTGCACCATTGTTAGATACCCATAAGAAAAATCACCGACGATTGTTGAACATGCGTTCGTGAAGTTGCATGACCTCTCGACCTGCGCACGATTTTGGTTGAAGTTTGAATCAGTCTTTTCAGACATACACAGGGCCGGCCCGGGGCCCAATGCAAAGGTCTAAGCGCGGGGCCCCTTTAAGACCGGTGCTATGACGTCATCGTGCTCAGTCAACCGTGCTATGACCTTTTTGATGAAGATGTTTTAGCGAAATAACTGTATGAATAGCCAAAAAAGACCGGAAGATTTATTGAAGTTGATTTGTGTGTACATGATGACACAACAGTTTAATTTTTTTGGATGGGGCGGAGGCATAGCTCATGTGACCCGTAGTTACGTCCATGTTTATGACTAACAGCATGCCTGCTGTGTTGGACATAAGACAGTGTACCGCTACCAGTTGTAATCAAGCCGAACCCGAAGGTTGTAAATAGAAGCTTTTCAATGAAGATCTGAGTGGCGGGAGGAAGTTCAAACTTTGAACTTGAAATTTACGTCAATCAAACCGAACTGACAAGCGAATTGAACTTACAGTGCAATAACTTCACTCTCGTTGAACGGCATTTTCGTTGGAAGAATGACTGATTTGGAGAAAACTGCTAACATTAACTGATTACCTTTCTTGCTTTCGATAACTACAAGCACAGACGCGTTCTTGTATGAAGGCAAAGTCTGAACGCACGATCAGCTATTCCCTTTATGACGCAATACGAAAGAAACAAACTTCACAAGAGAGCATCCGCCCAAATTTTCCCAGAAGCCCAATTTTATAGTTATTCTCAATGCAACCACTTGGATGCCAATGCAAACTGTTAATTATGTGAATTAGAAATGTAGTGTGCAAAGAGTGCACAACTACCACGCTACAGATGAAGAAACAAATTACTAAACGCAGTAGAATGCGCATGGTTGATTGATGAAATAGAAGCATGCAGCCGCCCAATACAGTGACAAACAGGAACGGGTGTGTTGGATGACATTCACAAATTTGCCTTGCCTAGGCTGCAGTGCAGCTTGAAGTGCCTTTACATTTGTGAATCTGGACTTCAAAGTAATCGTTTTTCTACCAATTTACGCGCGCAAATAGGCAAAATCCAATGAAAGTTTCGTGCGGAGGCATTTGATAAAGGTATTTGCACGACCGACAAATAACGCGAAACAACTTTGTGGAGAAAGGAAAGGTGGCAAACACTTCATAAAATTCTGCGCTGGTTTGCGTGAGATTTTTGGCTTCCACAAGTTCAACCTCTCATCTTTTGTCATTTGTTTCAATGTCATAGAGTCAATTTGCTTTGACAAAATATTAAAATATGTAATCTTAAGTATGTTCAAATTTGCAAGCTTCTGTCAAAATGCAGATGACCCGCAACCAACTAAAAACGTTCCAAAACAGGAGGACCTTTCTCAGAACTGAACAACGTTACGTAGGCAGAACTGCCATCAAAGTTAATACGGCAGTTTTGACCTGCATCGTTTTAACCTGCTCATTGCGAGTTGTATCACTACACAACACCTTGCTTGCAAGTTGCAATAGCTGTAGGTCGACTATTGCACTAGTAGCAATAAAATGAGATCCATAAAGAGTGGCAGATGGTGGAGCGCAGATACAACGCGCTAGCATAGAGTTGAGCACCTTTGATAACTTTCGATAATTAGAAGAAATTCATGGTTCGTTCAAACGAGATAATTGTGATTTGTAAGCCGTTTCTCTATTTCTCGAGCGCAAAGAGTATTTGGCAAATATGAACAACCAACCCACCTACCACGGCGCGGGGCCCAGTGCAGCTGCATCGGTTGCATCGGCTTAAGGCCGGCCCTGGTCATACACATACTTTTCTCTTGAAGACGCTGAATTCCACTTGCTACGACCAGTGGCGGCTCGTGACTGTGATTCGTGGGGCTGCTGCAAGTCCTCACAAAGATTTTATAAAGACATCCACGTTTTCCTCAACGGCATGGACTGTTATGACGTGTGATAGTTTTCTTTCTGCGAACCAATTGTGAGACTTCTGTATATTTCTACAGTCCCGTCGTCACGGGGGGGCTTTTGTGGGCTTATCCCCCCAAAATTGAAATAGTATAGTGTAGTTTTTGTCAAATTTTCAGAATGTCCACACCCCTGCACAAACGTAAAGACCCCTACTGAAAACTGTCTGGCGACAGTTCTGTGTTGCCATGCTGCAGTGATATGCTATCGTCTCACTCGCATAACATTTACTTCACAGTAATTTAGTGAAAAAGAACGTTTGTTTCGCACCACGCTGGTGGTCTTAAAATAACGTCACGATTTACCAACTGCAATTGTCCCCGTCGCATTGACTCAACATATCGAGAACAGAAACAACCATAGCTGATTATATCACACATCCGTACCAGCAAAAGGGGTGCCTTATCACTTTGGGCAAGCAGTTGTTATTGTTGGAAATACTTAACACAGTTATTTCACGTCACTCACCAATTGAACGATGCTACGATCGATTACCATTTGCGTGAAATAAGTTTCAAAGATTAAGTGCAAACAGCCACAGTAGATTTGCTGAAATATTGGATGTTGCTACATGCTATATACTTAATTTCGGTGATATGGTATTTTCCAGAAGCCGACTTGAGATTTGAACTCGAACATGAATTTGAGCTTGACTTCTGAAACAGTTTTAAATTCTGACAGAATTCACAACTGTAGGCCTACCTCAAAATGATATTCTACGGTGTTCCTGATTTGAGGCTGAGAAAATGTCAAATAAAGAATGTGCTCAACACGCGTTCTGGATTACAGCCCATGCATTTTCTACCAATCAGACCTAAAATCACCTTGCATTGCAAATTCACACCTACTCCACATGCAACATCACCTTAGTGATCATTTTTAACCTCTTGTAGTATTAAGCCAGTACACGCAGTAAAAATCACAACCTACCATTAAGGTACAAAGCGACTGTAATGTCATTGATAACAGAAAAAATTTTGTGTACACGCACGACGCCATGTGTATTTCATTCATAATTTTCACTTTCCGCTGTCTAGAATGAAAATACATGCCAATTGTAATTACTCCAAGGCTCAATACCAGTTTAATACAATGTCATATCACGGTGGTTTGTAAAGCTTTATAGAGTCTACATTTTAAGCACGCTGCCTCTAAGCAGCACTAGCTAGGATGAACACTAGGGTTAGTTCGGATATCAATAATTTTTACCATCCGGATATTTGTATTTTAGCTAACCGGTTAATAACCGCTAATTGTTGGATAATTTCGCGAGATTTTCTTGACAAATTGAATGCAAACTCATGACACAGTTTTACTGCAAATATACAAACGTTAACAGGGCCGGCTTTAGCAAGTGCAGGGCCCGATTGGAATTACTTTTGCGGGGTGCCACTGAGTTGTGTGTACAGACTTTTTTAGGGGGTCACCAAATCATAATGATAGAAGTCAGTGATGTGAAAAAAATAGGCCCGAAAGAGTGACGCTGAGACTTGCATGACGTACCGTTTCACTATTTGGGAGTACTCTTTTGCAGTGAAACTAAAACCGTCGTATCACTCTCGTTTCTGGCGAAAATTCTGTTGTGATTGTGGACGGTCCTTTTTGGATTAAATAGCCCCAACATTTCAACGCATTTCGTCTGAAGCACAACGCATCGACTGTGGAGTCGTAGCAAAGAGTCCGTATGCACTGAATGCCCTTTCTACTTCGACAGAAGCGGGCTGGATAGTGAGTTTGAAGATTTGTAGGGCGTTGAAACGTGTAAAGCTCATTAGTAACGGTACTTCAGAAATATATCCGGATAGCATAAAAACTCTCGGTTATCCGTTTCATTAATACTAAAAAGCCTTCAAAAAACTATACATGTTTTATTTTGAGACGTTTCGGATTATTCTCAATCCATCCTCGGTCAAATAATAAAGCAACACTTGGCAATGCTAGCAATTCAAAACCAAAAGAGTGTGTGACGCAAAAGACGTCAAAAGCAAAACCACGACCGCCAACCCTGTCAAAATCGCTGAAAGTAAAAGCAGGACCAACAGCTACGCAGAAATTGCTAACACAAAATCTACGTAAGGTCGTATGCAAAATTTTTTTACAAATCAAGTAAGTCATGTTTGCGCCGTAAGTACACAGCAATAGAACACCAACGACGATGCGTTGACGTAGACATATCGTGCTGGTTGTAGCACTTGTTTGTAAAAATTTGTTTTTTTTACAAATAAAATATTCGTTACCCGGATAATACAACCCCAGTGAACACAATGATTCTGCTTCCTGTCACTAGCCGCTCCACTAATTGCCGACCCGAACCTGGCGCTGCGGAAACCACAGCTCCAGGTTGGTTGTGCTTGATTGACAGGCTACAACCCTTCCTGTACTTTTCTGCTGCGACACGGGCGCTGCAAGCGCTCACAGCTCCATGTTTTTGTCATTTGCAGTACTTCCCATACAAAAACAAATCGATGTCCATTTAACTTTTTGCAAAAAGGAAATATGCTATTACCACATCATAAAGCAATTGACGACGTCGTTGACAGTTAATTACACTTAGCTCCTCTTAAGTTTGTTTCTGGCTACGATTTTTAGTAGATCAGAAATAACATCTTCCTGCTACCTCTGACATAAAGCTAACCTGTGTCAAGCTCAAAACTTTAGACTTGGCCTTGTTCTTTTGACTGCAGTTTGTTTCCCACCCAGACCAGTGCGTGTGGTCAAATTTCAAGCAAACTCGGTCCTTGCGGTTTGCTGTCCAGCAACTCACGCGGTCCGAGTAAGCGGCAGCCGTAGCAGCAAAGGCCAGCTGCTACAAGGCGCCAAAAACTGCGGACAACATTATCAGGCAAGGAAAATTGAAAGCAATCAAATATTTGCATTTTATTTCGTGGGGAATAATTAATGACCGGCAATAATCCAAGTCTATTTTGCTAATCCTAAACTGCACTCTGCACGCCTGCAAACGAGCGGAGATGCGACAGCTCAAGGGATTTAATAAAGGTTCATATTGATTGCCAAGGATCAACGCAGTGTATCGACGAAAAAACGTAGAAAATGATCGTAGAGCTTATAATAAAATCAAATTTTAATTCGGTTTCAAGCACCTGAAGGAATCAAACCTCTTCCGGACACAGCAATGTGTGCAGCGAAATACATCACACGATTCTCACATCCATCGGTTTCACAGAAAAACTTTTTTGAATGAGAAACGAAAGGAATCAGCATACAAGTGTATACGACCTACGACGCAAGTGTACTATAAACTAATAGGCATGGTCGAATCAACACAAATTCTGAAGCAATGCCAGGGTTCTTTGTACGGGAACCGACTGAATATACAAAAAAATGCAGGACATGCAATGGTATAACCCCTACTTCTGATCAACTCATCGCCATCAGTGTTGCGATCCGAGTAGCCGTTCACGCGATCGCAAAAACGGTATGTTTCTGAGCGTGGTGCATTTAAATGAAAGAAAAGTATCATCATGTCAGCCTTTCGACATTAGCAGCTTACATTTTTCATACGATTCGCGTTTCAAAACTTGCTTGGAAGTCAGGCAGCTGAATAGCAGAGCCTTCAGCAAGTAAATGAAAAGTAATTAAAACTTTTCCGGACGACATCACCATCGTCCTAGAAGCAGCTAGTAGTCTTCCTACGTACTGCTTATATCTGATTCCACAGCTACACACGTACAGCTAAACAAGTTCGTTGCGAAGCAGTGCTTGGATACATCACACTCATGCCAAGGTATGAAACATGCATTTCCACCACGACATCAAGCTTACTGTTGAGAAGATCTCTTTAGAGAAAAACACGACAGCACTGGAACACCAGCGTAAATTGCAAATTTTAACGCTTCACAAGAAACGCGTCTCACAAGCAGTGCTTTCTGTGACTGGTGTTTGATATTAAATCACAGTCCGGCAGTGGAAAGAAACCAGGCTGTGTGTAGCAGCAGGTCTGCTACAGTATCTGCTTATACCCTGCCTTGTTTACCAAACATCGTGCATTGTTCAGCATTTTGCACAAAAGCGAGATAGGACTTCTTTATGTTTCAGGGCAATAGTTTCAGTGTGCGCAATAGCAGCCGCGCGCTGGCTTTCGTTTCACGATACGACACGACATCTCTTTCCTCACGCAGCCCAGCAACATTTGTTGGCCAGGTCCGTGCGTTGAAAGCATTCGACCCAAACGAACACAACAAACTTCTACCCCCTCCAGGGCCGCGCCCGGAGACCTCTCTTCGTGATCAGAAACATCCCCCGAGGACGTCGAGGGCTCACGATGCGTCAAGCGCCGTCGCCCACGTTCGCGCTAGGAGACTTGCTTGTGAACAGGCGGCTGGTAAAACTGCATGTCTGGTCTCGCCGGGCCGCGACGCACACGCGGGTTGCTTTGCTTCTCGAACGGCTTTTGACCCCGACGAAACACTTGCGTTACAATAGGCTCATCGTTGGAGCTGTCATTGATGTGGGCGAGCTGGTGAAAGAAATCGTGGTCGCGTTATTCTTTTCTTCTCCGGGTGAAAACTTACGCAGAAACACAGTGAGGTAACAACGCAGCCTTTGGTGGGGAGTTTCACGATAGAGAGAACACAGGCTGAAGTTAGTTTCGCCTGTTTCTGCGCACCGATACAATCGACCAAGTGGTGTAAGCCTATCTTCATCTAGCGCAGGGGTGTACAACCTTTTAGTTATTGCCGGCCGCATTACATTTATTTTTATGAACTACGGCCGGCAGTGATTTCAGTATATTTTTAATTTTTGCATTGCTTCCGTTCTGCTCCCACACTATTACCCACTTTACACTGCACTGTTATCGGATTCGCATCGGATTGACGCGTGAGCGATCGTGCGATTGGCCTACGGTATTGCGAAAGCTGGGGAATAGGTTAAAACGAAAAGGTGATTCCACCATAGAAAGGTGCTTTTCGCAGGTGTAGTTGGAATGGCCGAGACGTGACTTTATTTAGTGTAGTCCGAAAGATAACAGACAGCAGAGAAAATCGTAGAGAATTGCTGGGCGATGAGGTCATGAAAACCGTGCCGCATCGTAATTGCACTCTTCAAGCGACTTTAATAAAATTTGAACAGCTTCTGCAGGGCAGGAAATGGGAGTTAGTTTTTACATTGCAAAGCCACTTTGTTGATTTCGGTCAAGATCATTGACCAGTCTTTTCTCTGCAGTACAACAAAACAGAGTGTCAAATATGAGGATTCACAGCACTGTGTAAGTCTTAATCTGTGAACAGTAGGTACTGCAATTCACCAAATTGCAATTATAACCAATTTGACAAACTTTTATGACACATTTTATGCTACCCCATGTGTTCCATTATGAACTGAGAAAATCATAGCCACATAATTGGGATACAAAGATCAAAGTGTAGTCTATACTGAAGTCATCCACTTCCAATATTACATATTTTGCACAGAGGTTGAATCATTCTACCATATCGAAGTGTAATGAAAACCTATTATTCAGTATTGGGGTAACAGTCCTTCAGTCCAAGATCTGATGTCTTGTAACCTACCGAATAATCTTTCAGTTTGCTTAACCAATGCAATTTTGCTGATTGTTTCCCTGACTAGTAGTTAGCCTACAGGCAACACTATTAAATAAATTAATTCGTCATTTTTGCTACAGATTAGCTTGAATATGCCAATCTGTTCTACGGTAGTGGTTTTAGCATCAAACAAGTAAGAAAAGGTTGTCCAAGACAATACAAACCATCCAACCTCTTTCGCTCGAATCCTTTACTAACGGATTCCCAATCTACCTTTGCTAGTTGGATTCGCTGAATCGGTGTCGATCGAAATTTCTGACCTCTACGAAATTTCTGACCTATTATTGTTCGTCAGTTATTTTGCTTCTCAGAGTAAAGGAATAAAGTTTGGTGTTTGCTTTTTTAATGTGTGCAGTGTAAATTAAAACTTTTTGGTTACATGTCAGACACCTACAACAAGTCACAGTACGGGAATAACTATAACCACTGAAAAATATTGGACTTCGTCTTAAGCCTCAATTATGTTTCTTTTTCCAACCCTAACCCGACCCACTTACCTAAACACTAACCCTAATCATCAGTTCACTCAGCGTATTTGATTCTTAGAATTTCACTCTGTGCTCGCACACACGGCGTGAAGTCAGAAATTTCGCTTGACATCGGGTATGGTTGAAGGAATGCGCGCTCAAGCAGCTCGGTGAGACACTCACGGTCGTGCTTGAGTGATTTATGGGATTCCCAATCCAACGCGAACACGATAACAGTGCCGTGTAAAGAGGGTAAGTGAGCCTACAGTCTGCTTCTACACGTCTGTTTGGCCGTCTCTATTAAACATCCTCGTACAGCAGACCAAGAGTTTTTATTAATGCACGGCCACCATGATTCATATTTTGGTTACAAGTGCAGGGCGTCCATGACTTATATTCTAAATAAGTAATTTTTTATCGAGGGCCGCATCCGTGATCTAGCCCAACGGCCGGTAAACAGAAACGAGCACTGTTACAAATAACGACTGGGTTCTTGGTCGCAAGCGACTCGCGACAAACGCCGACAACAATACCTGCAGTGCAGTTTACCAATGGCAGGCTGTTTTAAAGCTTGGGATAGACAGGATACCATGCGCTCTTATCATTGCGGTATCAGTTAAATTTTGGCATTCTTGAATGTAGCATAAAAATTCACCTGTGACAATGGGTCTCGGGATTTAGGCACGTATTAGGAAGTCACTGCAGATTAGCATGGTTTTCTTTTAGGAACAATTTCTGAAAAATTAAGTCTTGACGGTGCATGCTTTGACAAATTAGCATTTGGGCAATCGTGCCATTACCAACTGATGGGCGAGCATAAGGTTGGTGCTACGTCCAGCGGTATGCTGTCAGAATGATAAATCGATCACCATTTTCTTTCAAGTTAAAAAAAAAGACAGAAAGACAAACTTTCGCGCATACATTTCTTACGCAAACACGGCGTTATGCGCATATCGTACCATTTACATTTGTATCTGGAGTTGCGTGAATGAACGGCGTCGGTCGCATTGCAAGGGTGACCTCGAAAATCGGTGGTGTCATCGGTGCGTAGCCAGGAAAAGGCCAGAAATTGACGCCTTTACACAACACCTGAGAAGGCGACCGTTAAAATTCAGGGGTGTCTTGAAGTTTTACGATTAAGCCCCTGGAATGTTCGAGGCAAGATTATAAAAGCAAAATTTGCGAGGCTCCTCTGACGGTTGAGGCGAAAAATTCTGTCTTTTTTGTTAATTATTGAAAAAGCGCACTGTTTCAGTACAATGCGCCATTTGCTTGTGAAAAATACGCAGGAAGCTTTTCCTAGCCAGCGTTACGCGGCTTGGTGCGTGTCTTTGAAAAGTGTCGTAGCACGAATTGCCTTTCAGTTTATTCACTTTAAGAAATACGCTCTAAATATGTAAGTTGTATTTCAGAATGCCCAAGATACCGACACGTTTCGGACGCCATATTCTCCCGAAGCATCAGACGTTTATTTAAAAATGGTGTTTCGAATAACGTCATTGCTTTTGCAGCGTTGTCAATACGTACGTCATCCATCGGCAGCATATCTTCTGTTTTCACTTCCTCGACGTTTCCGTATTGGACGTAAAACACGACAGCGGTTATTTGCTCGGGATGGACGTCCATCACTGTGGCTTCGTAAAACTGCGCGGACCAAAGACGTTGCGTTGACACACGAGCGAAACGAACACCAGCCAGTCACTGAAACCAGAAGCGACGCTCACCTGATTATCCTCCCAATACCTAGCCTTGCAACGATCGCCCTTCCGCCACATTCTGTACTCGTGCGTCGGGGCGGCATAGCTGCGATCGGGAGGTCGACGGTGCTGGGATGTTTGATCGAAGTGCGCTGCAGGCAGC
>JGI24021J15306_10012344_pt1 | contig 10606 bp, 8 predicted proteins | sample Ectturendosymbi1_FD_15306 | JGI IMG/M metagenome (IMG submission 15306) | reverse complement strand
TACTCATGTTATTTATTTTCAGCATTACTTGTAATATTTTTCTCCATTACCAGAAAACAAAATGGGGTCGCGTGTAAACGCTGATTACATTTTTGTTTAAAATGGGTCACTTCTTAAAAAGGTTGGGGACCACTGGGTTAAAGCACTGAACATAAAAGCAGAAATGCTTAAATAGTAACCCTCAGGCAAACGTAAAGCTGACACAATATGAAGATATAAGTGGGATGTGCTGTTTCTATCAGCAGGCATAGTCTACTGGGTGCAAACTTTGCTCCACTGGTGTGATAGCAATGCAGTATTTATCGTTGACGTTTCAAAAGTGTATGCAAACTCTTCCTCAGAAGATGGCAAGAAACAAAATCAAAGCGTACACACACACTGCATTTCCGATAATTTTCAGATTGGTACACGAAAAAAAGCATAAAAAAATGCCTTAGAAATAGGCTACCGACATTTTATGCGACCTCCCAATTTCAGCATATTTGTGGTTATATACCAATCATATACGAAATTTTCGATCAGATGGCCTGTCTCAAGATAAATCTTGTAAGGAGATGATTAACCACTAAGACAATACAAAATTTAAGTACAACTTTTCTTAAAAATGATTAGAATACAAGATTTCAACTTTATCATTTGAAAGTTTCTTCAAATGTCAAAATTGCTTTACAATGTTTTGAACATTTTTGGGGGGCAAATGCCCCCCCCTGGTTGCTCGCCTGCTAACGAATATTGTTACGAGTTTTAATACTATTACGGGAGAAATGACCGAAATGTTCTAGTGAAAAAAAACAACGTGCTCCAGTAGCTCAAGGAATTATGACCTAACAATGCAATTTTGCAACACCTCACTCCGTCAACGGGAACAACGCAGCGTAGCATTGAATCACTACGTGGTAGCCTGACGCACCTCAACAAACTATGTTACCCAGCAGCCATCTCTAACGCAAAAAGTTTGGTACTACAGCTTGGTGGAATGAATAATTGGCTGTACGCGGTCATGACAATTCTTGCTCAACGGTTCAATATTTGCTGTTCAAAATTTGAGAGGAGGTACGGCGCCTTTCGTCCCCCTGGTTATGCGCCTGGTAACTGTGACTGATGGCTGTGTGGTTTTGTCTTGATCTTTTGTTGGTACGTGCAAACCCGTAGACAGCTCGCGCCGGCCACGAAAAGACAAATTTGACGTGGTTAGGGAAATCTGCAACCGACAGCAAAATGCGTGTAGCTTGTTGACTAGATCAGCTTTGTCCAACCCAAATGGCTTACTGGGCCAAAAATTATGTCACTATCTTAACCGGGGCCGCATAATGAGTGACACATTAGTGAGGGCCGCACATTGAATAGCTTGCTTTGATCTTAGCAAATTAAATTTAGCTTAAGCTAATGTACTGAATGCGTTCGGATCCTAACTGCAATGGTAACAGACGTGTTAAAGTGGTACTGAGCACCGCCTGCATCAAAAATGCCACAGTCAAGATTATCAAAACAAGAATTAGTTGTCAGCATGTAGGATACTTTCACGGCAGCTAAAACCCAAACTGGGCCGCATGCGGCCCCCGGGTTGAACATAGCTGGACTAGACACTAGATCATTCCGCGAAAATCACATAAAATTGAGCAGAAAAACAATGCAAATTTTAACCTTTTCACTGGTACCTGTGGTGTTGGCTGAGATTCATGGTTTTAAATTGGTTATAGGCTGTTTCTCACCTGTTTCTGCTGACCTGAATAGAATCAGATCCATCGCTAGATCAACAGCATTGGGGGTGGCTTTAAGCTTGTTTGAGGGGTTCATAGTAGTAAGCAAAACATTGAAAATTGACTTTATCAGGGAGACTAGAAATTGAGTGTTCACTGTGAATTTGATGGTCTCAGCCCGCCTGCCCCTACTTCTTTTGAAAAGTGTCACACCTTTTCTTTATAGTCTGGACAAGTAAGATTGAGGTTTTTTCTTCACATCAGCAGTCCAATGTCCAAATATGTGAAACAGTATTAAATACTTGATTGAAATTCTGCTCATATTAGTGGCGTTAAATGTATTCAAGGGCAATATGCTTTCAGGCCCAGTGTGAACACAACATGCGATTATGAGATCGTTTTTCACGATAGCCAGCAGAGCTACCTAATATGGGAGTAATGTCATAGCAAATGCCTTTCATTTATTTTTTGTTTTTGAATTGTCGCTTCAGCAATAAACATGCTTTCCATGTGCATGTAACTGCACAAGTTTCATCTGGAAATGTGATCGTCATTTCGCTGTTTATTACGCTCCTGGCTTGGAAATTGAGTTATCACTTCCTAGTGTAAGAAGAACTATTCTACTTCTAAGCAGTTAGGAATACGTTTCATAAATTGTGTTTTTCTGATATGCAGATATCCAAAACAGGGTCAAACACTAGCGCGCAGCATACCTTAGGGCAGTGATCCTCAACCGCTGGGTCGCGAAATTACAAAATGTTTACTGGCGGTGACACCACTCGCTTTCTGGACATGTGGTTGGTCGGTTCTTCTTATCGAAGCACTCACGCGAGAGTACTCCCGGGCGGGGGTAAATTTGTCAAGCGTTGCCCGGTCCGCGGTTACAAAAGGGTTGGAGACCACTGCTTTAATGTATATCTTTCAAACACTTATTGTAGATAGAAAATATTGTAATGTGTAGCTTGTTAAAAATGGAACCTATCTTTTTGGATCGCTTTAAACGTTTTGTGAATTAATGATGCAAGGCGATTTTAAACCGTGGTGTCTTCTTGAAAGATCACATAGTTCAACCAAAAACCAGCCATTTTCTTGTCCTATAAAAAGTAACAGCTTTTGTGTGATACCCAGCGATTGTCACACAGAAGCTGGGGTATTTAAACAACTGAAGACTTTTTGGCGCCCCTTTATTTGACTGCCTCCCAAATGCCGGGTCTGGAACCGCCACTGCTTTGCAATATACATCTAATGCACAAGCTAGCTGCACCTGGAAACGTGATTGTCAAATAGCTATTTAGACGACTCCTAATTTTTGGCTTTAGCTGCCACTTGTTAGTGTAAGAGGAACCATTCTACATCTAACCAGGTCTGGAATATATTTCAGACATTGTTTTTTCTGATCTTGGGAAGATAACTAAAATATGAAACACGAGCGTACAGCATGTTTTAGGATATATCTTTTAAACACTTTCAAAAATATGCTTTTGGATGTATCCTTAAAAGACTTAGTGTAGGTGCAGTGTGCTGTTGTAGGGCAGAAGTTCCCAACTATTTTACTCCTACACCCCTAAAATTACTTTGTTTTTACTTCCAACTCTCTACAAATTATAATCAATTGAACTTCGAAAGGTTCAGGGAGTCGGGAATTATACAGGATAACATTGAAAGTTGCAGTGGCCGGTCACGGTCAGTTAGAACAGAAAATCAAATCGTGACTGTGGGACAATGCTTGTAGCAGCCTCCAAGGAAATCCACAAGTTGTTTGTCCTAGGAGACAGATCTTTCAAAGCGTTCTGTTATATGCGTAATGCACCAGGATCTCTACCTTTTTCCGTATGAGACACATAGTTTACAACTTCAGACTGATGCAAATAAGGCTGAGAGATGTGCCTCTGAGCAAACCACCAATCAGCGAATGGAAGACCATCCTGATTTCTTGGATTTAGATTTTATCAGTGACGAGGCAAATTTCCACCTTAGTGGACACGTGAACAAAGAGAATATACGCTTTTGGGCTCAGGCTCATGAGCATCAGTATCACCCACTTAGCGTGGAGATATAAATTGTTTGGTGGGCGTTGGGTCGTAACGGCATTATCGGGCTATACTAGTTCGAGGATGATGCTTCATAGTTTGAGCGAATTGTTACTGTCCACTGCCAGGCCGCAATAGATCTCGGGACAGGTGTTGAGCAGCCATTCGATTGTCTCATCGTCCAGAACCGTCAGGCCGTGCAGTTCATAAGGAGGTCGGTGGGTTGAACATTGGAGGCAAACATGGTCGACGGTTTGTTCTTCTGCGCCACAGTCACCGGCCGCAGAGGAGGCCATACCGCATTTATGCAGGCAGGAGCGGAAATGTCCGACACCAGTGTAGAGGCGGTTAAGCCACGCTGTTCTTGGGAGGGTCATTCCGGGAGGGTGGGTGCCGGTGTCGGGGATGAACGTAGGGAGTTTCGTAAGGTTGTCCAACCACTCCGCCTTCCATTGGTGATCCGCCCAGTGGGGTACGTTGTTGTTGTCGGATGAACCGACGAGTTGCTGTGCGACGGGTACAAATTGGTGTCTCGAACTGAGACGCCATGCACTCGCACTCGGTGGGCGAATCACCAATGGAAGGCGGAGTTACCAGACGTCTATCAGGTGCATTCGCACTCGAGGATGCAGATGGACGTCCGTAACTATGAACACAGAGCGATGCATTGAATTAATAAGAGCTAAAAGTCATCCCGGCACTGAGGCGGAAGCGTGGAGTGGACATGGATGCTGTGTTTTGTCAGCAGGATGAAGCAGCACCGCATTGCTCTAATGCTTTACTCAAATACCTCCATCCGCACTTCTCTAGAGACAGGCTGAACTCCTGTCGTACGGACCACCCTGACCTACACATTCTCCGGACCTAAGTTCTCGGGATTGTTTTCTGTGGATATTCCTAAAAGACAGGGTCTATTAACAATCCCCAAACTATCGATACGTTTAAGAATAGCATTCGAACGGAGGTAGGAGAATTCCCCATTAGATGTTGGACAGATCCATTACAAACTTAAATTAAAAACAATGCGTTTAAAACAAACAAGCCGCAGAAGAGTAATAAATAGATCAATTTACTGCTAATATAACGGACGCTTCTCGTAACCCCTGGAATGATGTCTCAAAGCCCTGGTTGGAATCCACTGCTGTGGGGTATATCTTTTGAAGACTTTTCGTAGATACAAAACATTGCAGGGCACACCAACGATGATGTTAACGCTTTAAAACAATAGTGATTACCTGAAAGATCCACAATTTGACCAACACAAACAGACACTTTCTTCGCCTAGAAAAGGTAAGAACTTTTATGTGATGCCCAACATTTGTCACCACTAGAGAATTTACAGTATTTTAAACGAGTAAAGACCTTCGTTGACTGCCCCAAACGTGTGGCCTGGACCCGCTGCTGGTTTCAGTGATATGTATTTCGCAATGGAGAACACAGTTTTAACGCATACAAATGACGAAATATTGGATTCGTAAGTTTTCTTAAGCTCGTTTTGTGTGAAAAACGAAATCTGTGGAATTGGCAGACTGCAAATATCTACATTTTTTTCGTTTTCCAAATAATTTGCTACCCCACGACTACATTGCTAACATGCATGTTCATTGTAAAACAGTTCTGCACTATTTGTAGCTTTTTTCTTTCAAAAATTTGATGAAACACCAAGTAAGAAACTTAAGCCTCTTAACCTAAGGCGAAGTTCTAGTGAAGCATGCTCTTGTAATGACGGACTCATTTAAAATGTTTCAACTTTTTTCCGCATCCTTTTGATCGTTGAAAATAAAGTAAAAACGCACTGAAAAAACGTGTAGAGTTTTGCCCGTAAAAGTGACGGCAAACCTCAGCAAAAACTGTGGCTGGATTACCGTGTATCACATGCCTGGACATCATTTTAAGAGTTTCTTTGAACAAAAGTGCACAAGAAGCGTTTATTAGTCTTGGGTATTCGGGTATCCGTAATACAAAGTAAGTAGAGTTGTAAGTTGGGACGGGTTGCGGGCCGGGTTTGGGCTTAAGTTTGTTAAAATGTTTCGGGCCGATTTCGAGCCTGCATACAATATTTTTTTATAAGATTTAGAGTAACGATTTTTCTCTTTCGTGACGTACATTTGCTGTGCTCACCGCGGTGGCTTCTGTGAGTAAAACGATTGTGATTTTCTTCAGTTAATTCTACTTGCAAACACAGCTGCGTTCTTTTGTTCTCTGCTCAGATTAGTATCACAAGCGTTTTGAAAAGGTGACAGCGGTGAGGAAATTATCACGCAATGGCGTTGCTTCGAAGAGATCAATCACTTACGCCAGGGGTTCTCAACGTTTTTGCTCCCGTTTACCCCTTGCCAGCTTCCTAACATAAAATTTACCCCCGTCTTTTTTGTTTACTCACTAGCGCTGTAGAAAAAACAAAAATAATTATAACTTCAGCATCATTAAATTTATCCCCAAGATAGGTAAAATTTACCCCCAGGGGTAACTTTACCCCCGGTTGAGAACCCCTGACTTACTCGATTCTTGGCTTGTTTTAAGAAACGATGACCTACAAACTGGTTTTTCATGCCTAGCGCTATCCTAGATAGTTTCTTTTGTGCCTATAGCAACATCGTGGATAGTTTCGTGATACATATATATGTTTTTTTTAAAAAAAACATTACATTTCGCAGTATTATCGTTAACTAACAACCCAAGTTTGCGCTTTTTCAAGCCAATGTTTTGGTCAAGATGGTTGCTATTTTAGGTATAATAAAACCGTGTACCTGCGGCTGTATCCGCATACTACGTATTTTGATACCCTGCAGTTGCGCATATCTTGACCCCCTCGGTAACTTTGGCTTTTGGGCCTAAATCGGAATTCAAAAATAAATGTTGGGCTCGGGCCGGGTTCGGGCTTCAAAATGAGGCGCGTTTACAACTCTGATGCAAAGGTCGGTTTTGCGATCGAGTAGAACTAGTCCACTGCGATTTTCACCTAACGCACGTTCTGCCTATACTCTGATGCATGCAGGGTCGCTCCAAACAACAAAACTCTTCGGAAATCCCATCGAGGCCCTCATTTTTCGTAGGAAAGTGTCAAAAAGGGGTAGCTTCCAATATCTGACATGCTCTTGTCAAAACCTTAAAATATTACAAATTTAAGAAAATTTAGAAAGACTTTTGAGCACATCACAAACTTTCAACGAAACAATATGCTTGCTGGGTGTGGGGCCACTTGGTTATTCAGGCACCGCTGTCGGGGGCACTTTGTGCGACCCTGAGTGCGTGTGCCAATGCCAGTTGTCGATTGTTCCAAGATATTGGGTATGCGTTAGTTAAAAATATATTATCCGTAGAAACAGGTAAGTTCTTTGTTTTTTAAAAAAAATAAGAAACAAAAAGCAACTTATTCTCATCGACATGCAGTAAGTCAACGCTTACGAAGTAAAAACTCGCTTTTGCAAACCTTTTGTGACATGCGTTGCAAGAATATCTTCCAAGCGATTGCAAACAACCGCTTGCTCCTCCGTCAAGTTAAAACTGACATAATATGAAGAAGAAACTAATGGTATCTCTGTGAGCTCAGATGCATCTTTCAGAAACTTTTGACCCAAGTTCAAAAGCGTGCGAACCAGACACAACCACATGACGTACTTCATTCCTGCAAAGAAAAGCCAAGACGATCAGACGGTCGCATCGTGGTTCATCAGATAAAGTCAGACAGACAACTTCAAACCTCAGTTTGAATAAAGGCCTGGAGCCATTTCGTTTTGAGAAAACAATAGCCACGAAAAGTTGATAGAATATCGCAGTTTGCCTTATCGCTTCAGTTTTGTTATCCAGAATTCTCATATACTTGCTTACGATGTCTGGAATTTTCTCAAGTTTTCGAACGTAAATCTGAAGTTGAATAGCCGTTATCCACATTAACTTTTTTCAGCTTTTTAAGAGATAAGTGTAAACTAAATAAGAAGTAATATGTCATTCCTGAGTTTAACTTCCACGGCAGATCTAGAAGCCTGCAGAATATTTTGAAACATGACTAGTCATTTTGATTATATAATGGTCGTGTTTATGCATATAAAGTTTTTGGAATCGTGAAAAAAAACAGTATAGATAGAACAATTTTAGCAAAACATTTCGTTGCAGGTTGGTTGAGCCCTATCATGAAGGTAGCATACCAGGACTGGAGCAGACTTAAAATCTTGCAGTCCACTTATCTCCGCAGTAAAGGTGGAGTTCTGATTGTGACTTGCATTTCGTTTCGTCATGATGTAAGTGTTAACAAGTTTGTTTAAAAAGTACGAAGTGAAAAAAGCTTGATTTTTTGGCACAGCAATTTATTGTCATTTACCTGTGGCCACGCTGTTGCCGTACTTTGCTACTTACAACATCAAATAAAAATGTACAACTGTATTAACATGAAACAGCCAAACGCTGAAGAATTGAAGAACATAGATTTTATATTTTTTAAATGGAAAAAAAACTGGTATTTTCAGCAAGCATTGGCGTGAGCTGCCTACAGTGTCAATGTGGAGGCCACCAGCGGTGGCCATGGATACGGAGTTCCGGAGTCGCCTCCAGCAGGATTCTGCGTTTTCCTTTCGGACCCGGATGTCAAAATTTTGTAAAAAAACGGACCCGGAACCGGAGTCACTTTTCAATTTCGGCAGTAGTAGGAGTCTGTGTGGCCATTTCTTAAGAAAAAACATGGATAAATTTCGGTTGGACCGATGGTAACCGGATTCTGAAATTTGAAAATTTCCAAACCCGGACCTGGATTCAAATTTTTTGGAACAAGAGCGGAGTCGGAGTCTGAAAAAGTGACTCCGGCCACTTTTGGAGGCCACCTGCCTGAAATTTTTGCCATAAGGTCGCTCCAGGCAAACTTGGCATTGCCGTCACAATATATCGTGTTTCTGCGACAAACAAGGGAAGATCTGAGGAAAAGAATTTTCAAATCTTGATCACGAATTTTTACCATTGTTTTTTTCAATCAGTCTATTAATGGACAATGGTTTATTGTTTCATATGACTCAGCCAACAAACAGGAGCACTACAAGAAGCCATTGCACTGAGCAAGCCAACCACAATAGTGAACATTAGAGCAAATGAAAATGCAATGACGTAATGGTTGATCAGTGTAAACAAAGAGGGGTGCTGTGTCATATAGGATTTGTGAGGGACCACGGCGGTCATCTAGTCAACCAACCCTGTTTTTCAGTTTTTGAGAAGTGTTGTAAAACAACATTTGAGTGAAATAAACACAATTAGGAAAACAAACAAACACAGAGCATGGCGAAGAAAATGTACAGATGAAAGAGCATGCCTATGTACACAGATGAGTGGAGCACATTTATTTGAAGGAATTTGGTGTGGTTAATAATATGTTTAAACAAATATAAAAAAAGGAACAAAAACAAATTAATGAGGTACAAAAGAAAAAAACAAACAAAAAAAACTTTGGAGTGTACTTTCATGCTGAAAAGAATGGGATGCACAGGGAAGAAAAAATGCGAAAAGTAAATATCCACAAAATACACAGAATTACAAAATGCAGAATTTACAGAATTTGGTTCTGGATGAGTGAAATGTTGCAAAAGTTCATAATTGTGTATCTTTATCATGTAGGAGGTGTTTTTTCAGTTTCCATTTAAAGGTAAATGTGGTTGAAGACTTAATATCATTTGGTATTGAAGACCACACTTTAGGGCCAATAAAGGTGAGGGAACATTTTCCTGAGGAAGAGTCACCTTTATTGGTTGACTCTAGTAGCTTTGCACCAACTGCAATGCAGTAGTTAAGGCATGCTCAGCGCAATTACAAGTAAAATGCAGGATTGAAGCTGGATATTATTTACGCGTACCATTCAAAGGAAAGAAATATATCCCTCCCTCAATAGTTTACGTTCCTGCGAACGCACTTTCCAATGCAACCAAAGCTGCACAGTGGAGTGTATTCTGTTCAAGAATCTCACCATACTTGTTTCATGTGTTGCAGTTGTATAACTTTTTTATGTATTTACCTGTCAAGAAGCAGACCTCCAAGTCCAGCTTCTAGATTAGTTAATACTGTCATCAACCAGCCACAACCATTTCGTTAATTGCCAACCAGGACTTCCCAGCCGGTGTGCCGTGAGACAGTCCAAGGTGTGCCGCAAAATTTTCAAAATTGAGAACAACTTTGTTGAACTTCTTTTATACGATTAGTCATGCTTCTTTGAAAGCTTACACTTCGCCGCAGTTTACCTTTGCGAATCATTGTTTTCGAGCTTAAAAAGAAAAAACAAAAATCCCAACTAGAAGCTGTTGAACAGGCACTGAGAGCTTGCTTTTTAACTATTTCGCCTCAGATAGAAAATCTTTGTGCTTCAAAGTAGGCTCAAATATCCCACTGAATGAGCTGCCAGTTGATATATGTAGTTGAAAACTCTCTGTAACTGTAGTGGGTTTATATCGTGCTTATAACCGTTGTCATGGACGCCAGAGAACGGAAGCATTTCCCCCTGTGATTTCAAAAGGGGTCAATGGGGACGGAGGTGCCTTTCATTTAACAGTATCATAGGTAATTTTATGATTTATCAAATCGACTTGACAAATTTACTGCAGCTGTTCGCGCACCCAGAAAATTCAAAACGGTTTTCTATAGTCTCTGTTATTATTTTTGAGGTCAACATTGTTGATGAACAGAAACAAACATAATTGGTAACGACCTTTTTGTTTGTTATAAGTTGCCATTGCCCTCAACTCTTTTACTGCCCCCTGCCCTATCACTGCTCCGGCGTCCATGACCGTTGTAATTGTGTATTGAGCAGCATGTGTCTTGCCGTTGCAGTTGGTGCCCATGCAAGTATGGGATTGTCAGATGTGCAGTTGTGTCCGTAACCTTACAGTGGACTGTTGCGTTGTG
>JGI24021J15306_10012341_pt1 | contig 10607 bp, 6 predicted proteins | sample Ectturendosymbi1_FD_15306 | JGI IMG/M metagenome (IMG submission 15306) | reverse complement strand
TCCTTAAATTGCTCAGTTTAGCCTTTATTCTCTATTCCGTGGCAGCCTCGTTACCCAAAATGTCTTTATCGAAAAAGAGAAAATTTGACAAAGGATGCAGAATTTTCCAAGACATTTGGTCCGTTTCCTACTTTTTTACGAGGTGAATGGAATACCTGTATGTTTGGTGTGTTCACAGCAGGTTTCAGTGGTGAAAGAATGTTGGAGTGTTTCGTAAATGTTGCTCCTCAAATGTGCTAATAAACATTTCCAGATAAGCTTGAACTTTTTGCATTAAAGTTATGAAAACAGTTGGAAGTTGTCAATACTAATAACCAGGGTGTTGTACATTGATTATGTTGGTCCGGCCCGCTTGAGATTAAGTTTGCCTGAAGTGGCCCCTGAACTGAAACGAGTTTGACACCCCTGCTTTACAGTGAAAAAGAACGTTTGTTTCGCACCACGCTGGTGGTCTGAAAAAACGCCACAATCTACCAACTGTAATTGTCTCAGCCGCATTGACTCAAAAATCGAGAACAGAAACAACCACAGATGACCATATCACACATCCGTACCTGGGAAAGGAGCGCCTTATCACTTAGGGCAGGGGTGGGGAACCTTTTTACCGTCACGGGCCGCATGAATTGTCCATTAGCTCTGGTGGGCCGCAGAATCAGTTAATAATTCTACCTTTGTCTAACTATGAGGAAGAGTAACTACTCTTAACGTACTATCTAAGTACCTGCTTGTCATGGAGCTTCGTTTTGACGCGATTTTGTACTCGAACATGGGTAACGAAATTTCTGATACGGGCCATATCAAATGTTCACGCGGGCCGCAGGTTCCCTACCCCTGACTTAGGGCGGTTGTTATTCCTGGAAATACTTAACGCAGTTGATTGACGTCGCTCATCAATAGAACGAAGCCGCGATCGATTACTGTTTTCGTGAAATAGTTCAAAGGTTAAGTGCAAGTAGCCATAGTTTAGGATTTGCTGAAACATTGGGTGTTACTACATGCTTTACAGTTAAATCGTATGACAATATTTAAGTCCAACTTAATTTTGTTGTTAAGGGTACTTTTCAGAAGCCGACTTGACATTTGAACTCAAGCACGAATTTGAGCTTGGCTAAAACTTTCAATTCTGACGCAATTCAAAACTGCCAACCTCCGAAATGATATTCTGCGATGTTCCTAATTTAAGGCTGAGAAAACATTAAGTCAAGCATGTGCTCAAGACGCATTCTGGAATACAACCCATGCACTTTCTACAACTCAACCGAAAAGCCCAAAATCACCTTGCATTGCAAATCCGAACAACCCCACATGCAACTTTACCTCAGGGAGAATTTTCAACCTCTTGTAGTATTAAAACCACTTCACACATTAAAAATCACCACCTACCAATGCGGTACAAAGGGACTATATCCTACTGATAATAGAAAAAATCTTGCGCAAACAGGTACGACGCCATGTCCATTTCATTCTTATTTTTTCAATTTACTTTTCCGCTGTCCAGAATAAACGTACATAGCAACCAAATGCAATCACTGCAAGTAAGCCTAATTACCAGTTTACTACAATGTGTCATATCACGGTGCATTGTGAAGCTTCAGAGCCTACAAAGCTACAATTCAAGTAAGCTACCTCTCAGTGCTCTCGCCAGCACTAGAACGAACTTGGTGATTCTGCTGCTGTTTGAAGTGCTTCCCGTACAAAACCAAATAAATGTCTAATATTTGCTTTGTGCATAAAGTTTTGGCCAGGGAGGACACAATGTCAACACTTCTTGTTAATGCAAATGTAAATATCAAATTAAAACAATAAACTGACCTAAAAACGAAATTCATCGTAAAAAGTAGGGGTGCTGCAGTTCCGGAGCGCCTACATATAAGCCGCCACTGATTCGCTGACACAAGTGGAGCTGTCTCGCGACACACCTGTAACACTCATGTGTTGAGCTGCAGTCTCACGCATTTCCTCGCACTTAACTGTTCGGCGCGCAACTTCTTTGTTCGACGAATAACCAACTCATTGACTTGTTATAAATGGTGTGCTCAGCCGGTACGTGCCTTATATCTCTTTCTATCACGACCTTTCTTTCACAGTGGCCCACCACGGTAAAGCCGGTCATTCAAAAGCATGGCGACGTGTGGCATTTTCCATTCTACGATGTCGAAGTCCGTGTGAAAGGCGGTGCCTTCCCTCAGAATTGGTTGTGCGTTTACCGCGACGACGTTCGAAAGGAAAACCACCGAAAGGTCGCTTGTGTTGCGTCGTAGTTTCGTGGCTTCGGTTGCTTACATTGCCGTGTGGTACGAGTGTGGTGAAATGGGTTGGTTCTCAGTTCGCTTCCATTATTGCGTTGTTGTGAGTTTCTTGAAAAACATGCCACGGCAGTGTGGGATCGAAAGTGATAACGACCTATAGTTGTTTACAGGTCCGTTTAAGGTTTTTCAGAAGTGATTGAGCAACATTGCCACACTGATTTATATTTTCCCTGTCAATATTAAAAATCGGAATTTGAATCTTTTCCAGGCGTTTAATTTCAAGCAAATTGCTGATTCGATTTATACGTAACTACACTATTCCCACGCGCTTGCTGTCGATCAATTCATTCATTCCAAAAGATCTTTGAAGACTTGGGTATTTCGAAATAAACCCTGGAAAGTATCCAGCGCTCTTCACATTTAAAGTCTACCATACTACATTACTTTGTAGGGGTGTGAACGTTTGCAAACTGATACAATGTGAATGCAGATCATACCTTCAAAACTGTGTATTCAAGTTCAAATCCGTTTTGTTTTCCAAAACGGTCATTTTTGGTCTCTTGAACGTGATTCCAATTTGTTGTCTTGTGCTGTGATTTAGTGCTGCATTCAGTTACTGGGCTTTCGACACTAACCAGCTTTTCTCGTGCGTGCTCAGATCAAATCGTGACCTGCACGTGGTCACACTGTGCTCCACCCAAACTCTCCCATCACGCAAGGCTTCTCCGACCGATCGCGTTGAATGTGTCGGCAATCCAAGTGCAACGTGAAGCAAGTCGAAAGAAAAAGGCAATGTCGGCGATGACCGCTTTTGCGCTGAAATAAAAAAATCGTTTTACTCTCGGCTCTTGCCGAGATCCGACCTCAAACGTTAAATCCTGCTTCTGCCTTCGAGCCTTTCGCTTTTGTTGCCAAAGTAGGTCAGAACAGTCTGATTTATTTCTGCAATTAGGATTCAGGTCAGTAAACAGAAGAAGCTGTCAGATTGCAACTGTCGGGTGAAGTAGGTCTGACTGGTCTTTTAATATACCCCAGTAATTGCAGAGTATCTTCTTTGCACTTCTTCCTCGATAGGACTGCGTGCTAGTTTTTCGGTTTTAAATGAAAAGAAATGTCTTGGCTTCCCGCAGAGACAAATCGACCAGCAAATGCCAGTTTTTCTTCAATTGCTAGCAATAAAAAAGCGCTCTCCCTGGACGTGCAATCACCAACGACTAAACTCCGAGCGAATGCGGCTGCAAGTGTCGCAGGAGAATTCATTCGTAACGGAACTGCAGGCTGTTGAGTACATTTTGTTCTGCATGGCGTTGCGAGCAGTACGCGTAGATAAGTATCGCTGAGTGAGTAATAGTGCTCTTTTGAAGCATGCAGCAAGTGTTCATTTGTCAGAAAGAATGCAATCTGTATTGGGACTGGCATCGAAGACAAAAACCTCCAGTACTGTGTTGCAAGCCGAAAGTTGGGTTAAACTAGATTATTGGCTATTATGGAAGTTGAATATTGCAGGGAATGTTCTTTTTCATTCACAGCAAAGTACTGGTAAAACCACTATTTCCACTGTAAGCGCGACGTTGCTCATCAAGTCAGTTTCGGTAACTGTAGATGTGACTACTCACCGTTGATACCGTGTATATTTTTCACCGCCTATAAAAGAACATGGTAGGTCCATACTGTACTCCTGCACTGGATCAGCTGGTTTCGTCGTGGGGTAATACCACACTAAATTCTGCTTCGGCAGTTTCGCAGAGCTGAGGCTTGTTTCGATCCTAACCCTCGCTAATAGAGACCTAACGTAAAGACTTCCTCTGGAAAGTTCACAATATTTGGAAGTTTTTTTTACGGCTTGCTGTAGCCAGAATTGTTAGTTGAAAGACCAGGAGAATTTCAATCACAGAGCAAAATGTTCATTCACACGTTCAATCAAGCGGGTAGAAAAAAATGTTTTTTTTACAATGCTTGTGGGAATTTCGACACTGTATGGCGTGTTTGCGTTAATATGGTAGTTTTGATTCGAATCTTTATAACCCGCATGTGGAAGTCGAACATGAGACGGTTGCAAATCAGGGCGTCCTAAGTTTGTGAAGAGTATTCGAGTTGTCCATGCAAACGAAATTCGTTATGAGGAAAGAAAATCAGAGGCAATTTATTTGCCGCACCATTTGCCTTATACGCCCTCTGGTTTGACCGTATATTGTTTGTACACCGTCTATCGAAAGGAATCCTTTCCCAGCAAAGAATCAGACACGAAGATCTTACCGAGTATAGCCTACATTTCGCCTACGAAGTAGGTTTCATCAGCTTTCATTCAAAGAATGTTAGAATATATTTTTGTAAGAATTTTTTCGGAGACCACAGTAGGCCTTTCGTGTGTGGATTTACAGTACTTACTATTTTTAATTGTTTATGAAAAAAGCATGGAATGCATGTAATTATAAGCACAAGCCGTCTATGTTTTCGGGTGTTTGTATTTGAAAGTAACAAATTTCGCAGCACTTTGATATCTGCATGTTTTTTACAATATGTGCATTCGTCTTAACGATTTTATGCATGTTACAGTGAACACGCCATAATTCGGACTGTTTTTCTGTAAATCGTGCCCTTTAGCCTCGGTTTTTGCATCAAAAATACCATGGCGACAACCCAGTCCTCTGATTTAACTCACGACATTCTGTTCGTCAATTTCAACCGTAGCTACAGTTCACTCTTTATTGGAATGACGTCCGGTTGCAAAATCATTGATTTAACGAAGATCCCTGTCATCGAAGAGGTTTGTAACATGGGTTCTGAGGCGCTTGCTTCTGTGACTGTATTACAGATAAGACAGATCCCAGCGAATTGCAGCAATACTTGCTTGTTTAAGCTATTCGTTTAAACCAGTGCTTGCTTATTTAAACCAATCTGTTTCTGGTGTCTTGCACTTCTATTATTTTTGCAGCAGGATGTTCAAGATTTTTGTCTCATAAATATAGTACTGTAGAAAACTGATGCAGCGATTCGTTTGAAATCTGCTATTGATAAAAGCAGACATTGAATAAGGGCGAAACAAAGTATTTTCGTTGCAGTTAAACACTTAACGCAAAGGGCCTGGTCCTGGTGGTCTATATGGAATTTATGTATGTTGGTATGATTGCACAACAAACGAAAAAAAACATACGAAAAAAACTGATTGCAGACTGTCCTTGTAATACGTGATCTGCTCATTACATAAGCATGTCTACAGTGGAGGGGATAGCATACAATATTTGGGGTGTTTAGTATGTGTAATACATTTGGCTGTGCTAAGAACAAAATGATATACTTTGTGCAAGGCTATCAGGGGTCGTATAGCAATAAGTCAGTTTGTTACAGTATCAGAAAATATTCAATTCAATTTGCATCATCAAAGCCCTTGCAGCGTATGCACAACACTAAAAACAATGAAACAACCGCCCTATGCGGTGTACTGAATCAAATGAGCAGATGCCTCGTGTCAGGCAGCGGTACTCGCACGCATGGCCAGGCCCCTGTGGGAAAAGCAGCGTATGTTTTTGCAAGATACATTTTTAAAATGCGGTTTGAAATTCGCTTTGCAGTTGGATGTTTAACTTTTTTTGTAGGCTAATGCTCTAGGTCGCTATGATATGGGTACGACGTCCGTTGACAGTGCCAAGAATGTCATTTCGTTATAGCATTTTGTCAATAAATTTCAGTTTCAGCCTGAGCTGGCTGTGCAAGCACTTGGTTGTCAAAGCGTTTTTACTGTATAATTAGTAGGGAATACTACTGCGGCACTAACCTGCTAATGTGGAAAAGTTGTATTTCAAAGCAAAGAGACAATTTAAGCATCTAAGTGATGCAAATACAATTTTATCTCATAGCAGTTGCAAGATTTTAATTTTGAAATTCCACTGCCTAATTTTGAGCGAAACTTGGAAATGCACACTCTGTGAACTTCGTTATTTCGCGCACAATAGCGGTGCTTATAAACATACGCGCATTAGACGGGGGTCGGAACTTGTCAAAATCAGGTCAATAAAATTAGCCTTTGTGAACTTCTAGGGAAAAGAAATGTGCTTTATGGGACAAAATCAGAGCAGACAAGTTGGCGACAGTTGCGGAATTTAACGTGGAAATTTGGATGAAAATTTCGAATGTGATGCTTGAAATGTAGGTAAGGCCTTGATCATGGGCGTAACGAGGTGAGATGGCACTCGGGGCAAGAAGCAACTTTGGCGCATCGGTGTTCGAACTTGAGGTCTTTTTTGAAGCAAATGCACTGTATTGAAGAAAGTACTTACGACACTGTTGATATTTTTCGACGCCCTCCGCAGTGATTCGGCCCTCGGGGAATTGTGCCCTCCCTCGTTACGCCCCTGGCCTTGATGTTCCTCGTACATAAAACGGTTCGAAGTAAACATGTTTTTAAGCTCTTTTCAATTCGTCAGTAGGGTAAAAACAAGTCCTGTAAAAACTTGAACATAAAAATTCAATTTGCATGAAAAACATTAGTCATAGCCTACATCAGCAATCAAAGCAGTGACGGTTTCCATGCCATCCTCCTGACACAAGCTTTTTCGCACTCATATCTATCATGAATCTTAGAGGGTCACACTTCTTTTCTACAGTGTTTTTACAAGGGCATAAAAATGTCTTTGAAGAAGTTAAGTTTGCGTAATAGATATTTTTTGTGCTAAGAAACAAATGCCAAATATAACAGTCAATGGAAAATCTGAAGTAGTATTTAATTCAGAAACACTTCATGTGCGTTCATAAAGCTCCTTTGCCAGTATTTCAGTACGTTAGTTCTTCCTGATTTTCATAAATTTTCTTTTCAGATTTGCTTACGCAGGGTAAAGAAAATTCACCTTCTTGAAAGACTCAGATCCGAAGCACTTGTAGCATGCGTCAGTGAATCGTCACCAAACAAGTTACTGATGTACAATATCAAGGAGGACAAGGAATTATGTAGCTACATGTAAGTCTGATTTATAACTCACGCAATGAAACAAGCTTGATTAAAGCACGTTTTGTAGACCACTATCATTAGCAGTGGTGGAACTAGGAAAACAATTAGGCAATTGCCCCTCAGAAAAACCACCTCAGTGCTCTTTTGTGAAGTTCCTGTTCTTGCCTTTTCGCAGTGTCACAAGCGAACAAGAGCAGTGTCTGCAAATTTTTCGGGCAAAATAGAGTGAGGGCAGATAAGGCTGACGTGTCAGTAACATTTGGATTCGAAAATGAATAAATAACTTGTTAACTTTCCTCTCTAATAAAAAATTAGGGAGGGTATTTTGGGATTCTGGAGATGCGCAAGTAAATGCAAATGTAAGGCAGTGTGATTAAAAACGTTCAAATCGGTTTGTATTTTTGCGTCCGCGTTTGTGACTGACTCTTTCCTGAAGAGCCAGGTCTGGATCGGCCACTGATCAACAGGAAAGTAATGAACATTACAATTTTGGATTCGTGATGGGTTTTTTTATTAACAAGAATATGTCGATGCAAAAAAAAATTCTGATTCAAAATAAAAGCGCCTCAATAGATGACTACGTGCGTTTGCAATAAATGTCTTGTGCACAGTAACAAGTAAGCAACAATTATAACCAGCTGTACAGTTCACGTATTCCATTTTGTCTCTCTACGGTTCGCTACAAAAAGTTGTATTGCGCAACAACGAGAGAGTGAACTGTAAACACTCATCTTCTGGTTAAATGTCTTTTGAAAAACAAGTTAAAAGACTTGGTAATTTCCCGCACTGTCATTTGGGGAATTTGTACTTAGCGTTTTAATTGTTGTATATGCAACATTTGAACTGTATAATACTGTAAAAAACGTATCCCATTCGCACTATTTGACTCATATTTTTCTAACCAGGTTCCCAAACAAGATACTGGCTGTAAAGTTCAACAAGACTTTTTTGGTTGTATTATTGGAAAATATGTTCTGCGTTTATGCTCTGCATCAAATGAAGAAGAAACTTTGCAACATCAGCATTCCTCCAAACCCTCGATCTATTTTCGCCCTTGCCGTTGAAGAATCCAGCAACATGTTGGTATATCCTGGATCTACTCATTTTGGTGAAGTTCATATATTTGATATAACTCAACGAAAAATCAAACTCTTCATATCTGCGCATAATAGCATCATTGCTGCATTGTCCATAAATAAAACTGCAACCAAACTGGCAACAGCATCGGATAAGGGTACTGTAATAAGAGTATTTTCAACTGTTGATGGGAAAAAGTTGTATGAGTTTCGACGAGGAGTAGCAAGATACGCTTGCATTTACTCCATTACGTTCAGTCCCAATTCATCTTTCTTGGCAGTTTCCAGCAACTTGGAAACCGTACATATTTTCAAATTATCGGAGGTAGTCGTGGAAGAGGGCCAGAATCGCGACCGTACATGGTTGACGTACTTTGGAAAAGTTGGATCAGATTGTCTGAACAAAGTTATGAACGTTTCAACTGGTTATCTACCTGAGCAAGTGAAGAACTTGGTTTCAATGGACCGAGCTTTCGCCACTGCAAAGATACACTTTTCCGACTTCAGAAATACCTGCGCTCTAACAATCATAGATAAAAAACTGCGATTGGTTGTGGCTTCCGTTGGAGGACTTCTTTATATTTTTGACTTTAATCTTGCGGAAGGTGGAGAATGCACTTTAATTCAGAAGCACAGGTTAGATGAAGACATAGTAACAAACTCAGAAAATATAAAGTCACACAATGAACGAAAAGCGGACTGGTGGTGAACGGCTAACGGAGAGACATTTGTTGATAATTTAAAACAGATGCAGACGAAACACCTGAATATGATACCCAACCGGCTGAAATTGGAAAAAAATTATGAAAAATTTTTCTAATGCAGTACAAAACAATATCAATCCTGTTGGCAAAGCAAAGTTACTAATTTCTCCCTCGGAAGCGAATTTGTGACAAGCAACACCATCCAACTTTATCAGCAAATTTAAAATAACCTACGTAACTGCTCGCACGCTTTGAAATATGTTACAAGCATGGGCGCCGGCAAGATTTTTTCCTGAGTGGGGAAAACTGAAGTTGTACTAAATTAAACGAAATTGACAATTGGTTATTACTCATGTTTTTAAAGGCTTAGCTTCTGTCACTCCTATTCTCCTACTTCGAATCGGCTGTGAGACCTGAAATAAATCCCGTACGAGCCCTTATTTAAATAGTTACTATCTGCAAGCCACTCTTGATTTTCCATGAATGCGCTCCAAGTCTACCCACCCTGCGGGTACCCATGGTTACTCTTACAAATATAAAAATCGGTTTGTGCTAGCTTTTCCTGTTCTGCATACATGTCTTATCAGTTTTGTAAAGCTTCTTTTCTTGTCTTGAAACGTTTTCTCGAGTGTCAAAGTTTTTTGCAATCAACCGTGACCCGATGTTAGCCTAATAAATTCCCAACATTTTTGATACGTTTGAGTATTTTTTTCCAGGTCAAATGCAAATCAGTAACTTATTCACACTCATACTGTCCACATTTTCTGTGAAAAATATAAGAATCAGTCAAATGTGGACAGCGTTGGTTGACTTTCAGAGCAAATTATGACATCCAGGTAATGACCATTCATTTTTACTTGAGAAAAAACAAAAATTTTGCACTCATGTTTTGTGTCTTTTGGGGAAGGAGGTTATCAAAGTATGGACACAGGCATTAGCAGGATACATATTTTTAACGTTGGGTAACTGAAAAAATTATTTATCTGAAACACAGAATGTTTGGGATGCGTTTTCATAAGAGACAAACAAAATTTGTATTCAGCGAGTGAACCATCGACAACCTGCTTCAGGGATTATTTCAAATAACATATAAGCTACTTCAAAATAATGAATTCGGAAAGTACCTTAACTTTATTCATTTGGAACACCACAAGCTCGTGATCAAATGGTAAACAAAAAAACGTAACCGTTAATCATTGTGTAACTTTTAGTTTAGCGACTGGAATATAGGCTACACATCTGAAAGGTGTTATTGTTCGCAACCAGCTGTGCCATTTTCTGTTGCCTATAGGAATCGATCTTTNATTTTATTGTGACGTAGCGTCACAATGTGGATGAATCTATTGGAGTTTGATACTTAGAGATGTTGTTTACAACGTGTGCGAACCACACTTCGTGACAAGAAAACAGTGCGCTTGATGGAAAATCTTGTGACGTCTTTCCGGCAAGCGATACCCCCATCGCAGCTTTGCAGAACTTTAAAAACAATTGCTACGTAAATCACGCGCTCTTCCAATAACGCACGTTTCGACCAAGGGTCTCTCTGCAGAGCCCCCTTCGAATTCGCCGTAATTTTTATTCTGGTAACAATTTGATTCTAAACTGTGAAGTGATCAAAACAAAGTTCTGCTTG
>JGI24021J15306_10012340_pt1 | contig 10607 bp, 5 predicted proteins | sample Ectturendosymbi1_FD_15306 | JGI IMG/M metagenome (IMG submission 15306) | reverse complement strand
CCTAGTTTCCAGTAAAAACTTCAGCGAAATAGTACCACCTAACGGTTGGCGCCCAGGGCCAGGCAAAGTGGGCCAAGGTGGCCTAAAAGTCCTCCACCTATGACGTCACTCACAAAAATCCGCACCCCCCAAGGAAAAAAAATTTTTTTCGAGTGCAGACTCGAAGACTTGCCGTGTCTTTTGACGCTTGGACCACATCAGTATCTCAAACAGGAGCGGAGATATTCCCGCGCAAAGCCACGTGCATTTAAGCGATTTTTTTCTGAAAATCCCCGAAAGCAGCCGGACACCAGTGTTAATGAACAAAAATTCATCACTGATAAAAAAAATTCTAGACAAATTTTCACAAATGCCACAAAAATGCAAAGTATTGTTGCAGCTCGATTGATTAAAGGAGGTACTTTTGAAAAGTCTCAGACAGCATATTGGTTAATGCCAGTGAGCATTACATCCTTCAATAAAATACAAAATGAACTTAGAAATATTTCTGCATTTTTAAACGACTGACTGCAAGTTTAACAACACTTATACCTAAAGCATTCCATAACTACAAACTTACCTTTTCTTTGCAAAATAGCTCTTGACGGCGACCCAAATGTTGAAATGAAAGCAATCTTTTCAGTCAATATCCCATCCAGATTTCGACATGGAAATCCCATTATAAACTGAGATTTCTCTGATATCTGCAAAAATAACAATCACAAGTTTATTTAAAATATATTATCTATGAACACCTTCGGCGCCGGTGTACAATATATTCATACTTGCTATCTGGTCCACTTTTCTTGCGTCACTTTGCACACTTGTACACCATGACTTGCCAGCCAATTGCGCCAGAGAGCTCTAAAGTGGAATATCTTCAAGTCTAGATTTTTCAAAAGTTTGTTAAGTTTTGGATTTGTTTTTATTGTGGGTGACATCATTAATGGGGTAGGTTTAGGCCCTTTTGACTGAAATCACCAGGCCCTGGGCGACAACGTCAAGAGCCAAGTTTCTGACTAAAATTCTTAGTGATTGGCCATCCAGCAATACTGGTTGAAGGGTTATGGCCAAAAAGCTATTTTGTAAAATTTTGCACCATCCCCATGTGAAAGACATGAGTTAATCAAAAATATTTCAAAATGTTCCTCGACAGGCTTTCCAAATAAGAATTTGGGTTTCAGTTAACATACCAAAAATTTTCAACGAAACAGTCAGTAACAATTAAATCTACACATGGGGACAACTTGGAATGGCATGACAGGTGGCAAGTTGTTAATAATCTCTCACAAGGAGACAAGAAAGAGCCAATTTCAATTTCTTTTAGTAACTGTTTAAAATATTGTATGTGCAATAGCATATGCGGCTATGACTATCCTGCAAACAAATGTGCGCAAATCACAAAGAATGCAGAAAGTACTAAATAGTATAAATTTAGTAAAGAACAGCATCTGCCACTAGTTGTGGCACAGTAGTGGTTTCAACTTCCGCTCTAAACGAAATATATAATAGACCAGTGTTAAAAGGAGTGAGAAAAACAAAAGGAGAATAGGGGGGCAAAACAACACAAAGGGGGCAAAAACACTCAACCACTAATTGATCATTGAATGAACTTCCGTTAACAATCATTGAGTTAACTTCGACTGTGACTTTAATTCTCTCCAAGCAATAGAAATTGCTTGTTTATTCATAAGCAAGGTGATCTGCGATTGTACATGTCTCCCAATAATTTGAATCTTTGTGAAGGCCACCAAGCACATCTATCACACTGAACTGGGGAGTGGGGACCATGGTATGTATTGATTTCTTTAAACAAAATCCTTCAAAAATACTACCATGTGTTTGCTTTACCAGGAATGGGGGGCAACAACGATGTCTTGAGAGTGAAAAGGGGGCAATGTAACAAAAAAGTCTGAGAACACCGCAACAGATGTATTATCCCTGTGTGCCACAATTGGTTTTGTTAAAACCTTGTTAAACTTCACAATAATGCAAAGATATATAAAGCGCACCCTTTAAAAACCTTTAGACCATTACTGACTATTTTTTTAAATCCTCGAAAGACTCATTTACAGTACACTCGCGCTGAACCAATCAGCAACCCATGGCTCACTCAGGAGCAGGTGGGCTTTTGACATGGGAGGTCGGCCATGGACTAGGTCACCCTGCTGTTTTTGACGGCAAAGAAGGCCAGAGCTGTGTTTGCCGACTTCACAGCAGCCTACGACACTGTATGGCACCACGGCCTCACCTGCAAGCTGCTGCAATTGCTGCCTGATAGACGCATGAACCATGTGATCATAGAGATGGTTGGCAATCGCAGCTTTATCCTTGCCACCGGAGGCAGCAAAAAGAACAGTTTACGACGCCTCAATATTGGCGTTCCAGAGGGATCTGTCCTGGCATCCCTTCTCTTCAACATCTACATCTCTGACTTGCCAACCACCATCTCCAGAGGGTACGCATATGCTGACGATCTAGCAATCATGCACGCTGATGGAGATTGGCAGGCAGTGGAAGGGGTGCTGAGCAGGGGCATCGCAACTGTAGGTGAATATCCTCCAAACCTGGCAGCTACAGCTCAGCAATACAAAAACGTTGTCGGCAGCCTTCCACCTTAACAAGGAAGCTAGATGTGAGCTGAACTAAAAGTCCACTTCAACAATGAAACCCTTCCCTTCTGCCCCAAGCCAAAATACCTCAGAGTAACATTGAAAAGATCGCTCATGTATCGCCGACACCTTGAGTCACTTCGCAAGAAGCTGACATCAGGCATCGCCCTTCTGAGGCGGCTTGCTGGCTCCGGTTGGGGTGTTGGAGCTCAGCCACTTTAGCCCTGGTGCATTAAACTGAAGAGTACTGCACTTCCGTCTGATGTCGCAGTGCCCATACCCACCTCATCGATCTCGCCATCAATGACGCCTTGCGAATTAAGACTGGATGCCTGCATCCTCAACCAGCGGACAACCTTACAATACTCACGGGCATCCAACATGCTGAGCTTCGTCGCAATGGAGTCACACTGTCTCTAGTACGCCATGCCATGGAGCCTGGACATCTGCTCCACTCAGCGCTCACCCGTCCATCGAGTGCAGATGCACGGCGCCTCAAATTGAGACACCCATTTGTACCCGCTGCCAGTGTTCCCTCTAAGCCGGAAAAAACAGCACTTTCGGCACCTTTTTAGACGTCAGCCGACAATAATTTTGAAAATTGGCACTTGCATTTTTGGACGCAATTTGCTTCACTGGAGAAAATTTCACAAAACACAATTTAAATATTTTTTCAAAGATGAACAGGACATATTTCCACGATTGAAGCCGTTCACAGGTCAAAGCATAGAATGTTCACCCGCATTTTGGGAATTCTCCGATTGAAAAGTTTATAAAGAAGTTCTGGGTGCATTTTCCTGATTTTTGCGTCTCAAACAAAGCTGTTTGTCATGAAGTTCAGATGCATTTTATGAGTTATCCGCCTCCAAAGTTTACAAAAATATTTTGGTCGCTTTTTCACGATTTTTGTGTGCAAAACGAAGCTTTTTTGAGGTGAAGTTCAGACGCATTCTGGAAGTTCTCCGCTTGCAAGTTTTACAGAAGAAGTTATGGGCACAATTTCTCGATTTGTGCATCCAGAAATGAAGCTGTTTCCTGTGAAGTTCAGACGCATTTTGGAAGTTCTCTGCCTCCGAGTTTTACAGAAAAAGTTGTGGGCGCAATTCCACGATTTGTGTGTCCAAAAAAGAAGCGGTTTGCCGTGAAGTTCAGACGCATTTTGGAAGTTTTCGCCTTGCAAGCTTTATAAAAAAAGTTCTGGGCGCATTTTCACGATTTATGCGTCCAAAAATGAAGCTGTTGGCCGTGGAGTTCAGACGCATTTTGGAAGGCCTCTGCCTGCAAAAAAAGTTCTGGGCGCAATTCCACGATTTTTGCGTCCAAAGACGAAGCTGTTTGCCGTGAAATTCAGACGCATTTTGGAAGTTCTCTGCCTGCGAGTTTTACAGAAAACGTTCTGGGCCTAATTCCACGATTTTCGCGTCCAAAAGCGAAGCTGTTTACTGTGAACTCAGACGCATTCCTGGAAGTTCTCTGCCTTGCAAGCTTTGTGAAAAAAGTTCTTGGCGCAATTCCACGATTTGTGCGTACAAAAACGAAGTTGTTTGTTGTGACATTCAGACGCATTTATGAAGTTCTCTGCCAGCAAGTTTTGCAGAAAAAGTTCTGGGCGCAATTCCACGATTTGTGCGTCCAAAAACGAAGCTATTTGCTGTGATTTTCAGACGCATTTTGGAAGTTGTCTGCTTCCGAATTTTACAGAAAAAGTTGTGGGCGCAATTCCACGATTTGTGCGTCCAAAAACGAAGCTGTTTTCCGTCGAGTTCAGACGCATTTTGGAAGTTCTCTGCCTGCGAGTTTTACAGAAAACGTTCTGGGCGCAATTCCACGATTTTCATGTCCAAAAGCGAAACTGTTCACTGTGAACTCGGACGCATTTTGGAAGGTCTCCGCCTTGCAAGCTTTGTGAAAAAAGTCCTTGGCGCAATTCCACGATTTTTGCGTCCAAAAACGAAGCTGTTTGACGTGAAATTCAGACGCATTTTGGAAGTTCTCTGCCTGCAAGGTTTACAGAAAAAGTTCTGGGCGCAATTCCACGATTTGTGCGTCCCAAAACGAAACTGCTTGCCGTGAAATTCAGACGCATTTTGGAAGTTCTCTGCCTGCGAGTTTTACAGAATAAGTTGTGGGCGCAATTCCGCAATTTTTGCGTCCAAAAACGAAGGTGTTTGTTGTGACATTCAGACGCATTTTTGAAGTTCTCTGCCTGCAAGTTTTGCAGAAAAAGTTCTGGGCGCAATTCCTCGATTTTTGTGTCAAAAAATGATGCGGCTTGTTGTGAAGTTCAGACGCATTTTGTAAGCGTGCCTCTTGCAAGATTGATAAAAAAAGTTGTGGGCGCATTTTCACGATTTACGTGTCGCGCAAAGAAACATTCTTGACTTCATTATTTTGTAAAAATGCTTTGGCCACGTTCTATAATTTGCACGCCCATAAATCTTTGCTGAGTTGTTCGTGCACATTGTGAAGTTCTTGACTTTCACATTTTATAAGAATGCTTTGAATCTGAACACATTTGGACTGTGAGTGCACCCACATATTGTGACGTGCGAGTGTGACTTTATGCGAAGCAATTTCAAGAAAGTCTTGGACTGGCACCTCAGACATGTTTTCTAATATCTGAACTTCGAAAGGATGAACAGAATTTGTAAAATTTGACCTGAAGTAAGATGCCTGACAAAATTAAGCTAAGTTGTTCATAGAGGCCTTTAACCTAACTTCTTGTGTTTTGAGTATAGTGCACCTAGTTTGAAGGATAGTAAAACTTGTTTTTTGTCCGGTTTATCACGACTGTTATCAAGTTCCAGGTTCAGCTCATGTTGCATCACGTGGCAGGTAAATGGCTGAGGCCACAAAGTTTGACAGTAAAATTTCACGACCATTTGTGATGCATCAAGTATGAAAGTAAACAAGCCTGCAAGTGGCAGGAAGAAGCAATGATCATTGATAATTATAATTAATATATCAGCTTGGCGAGATATAGGCCCGACGCACTTATTTCAAACAAACAGTTAACTGGCACATGCAGTAAATTCCTAATGATGTCAGTGCTTAGTGCTTGTTTGCGAAATTAGGCTGAAAAAACTACGTGCCCACCAAGTAAGTGTAAATAGTCGCAAGGCTGGGAGAAGAGGCCTCCATCAATCGATTTTGACATATCATATAAAACCAGTGTGTGCAGTTAAGACAAATATGCCTAAAATTTTAAGTGAGAAAATAGGCCAAAAAGGGTTGTGCAGAGTGCTTTTCTATATCTGGATATTGTTTTCGATCTGCGGTGGTGCTGTTGCTTTCTCAAATAAATCTTTCAGGCAGTGGACTGGACATAATAACTTAACTCATCCAACGTGGATGATTTGCAAGTGCGTTGTGGTTTAATGTAGGCGACGGTTTTTGGGGAGGGTGTAAACAAGATGTTTATTAATCGTTGGTGCCCCCACACCACAAGAAAAACAAACTGCAGCTTGCCCGATAGTCGACACCTGAAGTTAAATTTGTCATAGTTAAAAAATATGTTTTGGACACATTTTGTCATTTTTGTTTATCACAAAATTGCAAAACCTGTTAACTGTTGTCGTTACTTTCGGATATTTTACGAAAGGGCCTTATTTCTTGACTGTTCTGGTTTTCAAAAATGTTTTGAACATATTTCGCCGATCTTTGCACATTGTTGGATGCTGCAGCCTGCAGGCCTTATGTTTGGGCGCATTATAAGCTTTTATTCTGACTGAAATGTTTTTTTGAGGTATTTGGGCACTCATTAATGATCTCCGCCTATGACAAAAGGCTAATGAAATTCTGCACGGGCTCATTTTTATAAATCCATGACTGCTGCAGTATGCTATCTGCACACTTTTCACTGTCGGCGACCTCTGCCTTTTGTACATTTGGACTCATAAAAGGCAGGCTATATGAGAGTACATGCAGGCTATGTGATTTGTCAAAATGATATATTCAGTAACAGTTCTGTGGTCAGGCACATTCTTATTTTCACAGCTTTGATGTTGTAAAGTTATTACAACACCCTTTGTACAGTTAAACACAAGAGTTTATGATAGGCCTACAAAATTAGCTAAGTTTATGTCTGCAACATGCAGGGGATCCAAAATTGATTTCTTCGCAGTTCTAACAATTTTATGTAGTATTGAATGATCTAGGTCAGCGGTGGGCAGTTAGCAGCTCGCGGGCCATGGCCTGCCATAGCGCTTTCAGTAACCTGCGGAAGGAATTAGGGAAAAAAATTTAATCAGAAAATACCTCCCACTTAAAATAAATATCAGTGCTGAGGGTAACTTGAACTGAGACTTGCTTCTATTTCCATTAGAAGGTACGGCCCTCCGCTGAATGCGGCCTTCTCAAAGTGGCCCCCTAGTTAAAGCAATTGTCCACCCCTGATCTTGGTTATGCATGCAGCAAAACAACTATTTTACAAATCTTCAGAGAAGGTTTGTTTCAATACCGATTTAATTAGCTTCTACATATAAAGTTACTGTATATCTAATGTTTGACCATTACCTCTGCTGGCATTACTTAACATTATACAGGAACAGCGACGTGGCTGAATTGCAGTATAGCGTTTTGGTCAAAACAAAAACAATTCCTGCACATGGTGGATTGCGTTTGTGCTATGTTCAAAAACACATTGAACTTCACAACATTTATCAAGAGACATCGCACGTTGATGCTAGTTGTTTTCATAGAATCTTATAACAATTTTGATACAACCTAGAATTAAAGTATTTGTAAAAGAAGCCTTTTTTCTAACTTTTTAGATTCTATATCGCGCATGAGCGCTAAAAATCTAAGCCACCTGCAGATGTTTACCTTAAGCAAGGAAACAACGAAGGTTTGTTGGTGGTTGAGTCGCTGTCTAAATTTGACACACACTTTCAATTAATTTTTGGAATTTTTTACAACTTTGCATGCAGATGTAAAAATTATTTTAAGTACATGTGTAGGCGACTGGGCGTTAGCCGTTAATTACGTAGTAGTTGCTTTTATTCTCGTGGCATGGCTGGTGGGCTAGGAACGTTTGTTGCTTAGGATATTTCAGATATAGTGCTAAACAACACACTGTTAACTCAGTCATACTTGAGACAGTACGCTACAACCCATTTTCAGATTTCGGACACAGGATTTAACTGCTAGCCCGAAATCAATCTGGGAAAAAGAGACAAAGTAAAATTCCTTTGTTGTTTGAAAATCGCTTTTAAGCTCTTTTCCGGATATCTTTCAAATGATATTTTTGGAGGGGTCATCAGTACATATTTTGTGTACATACAGTAGCTGTATTACATTTGCTTTATTTGAGTTTTAGATGGGGGTTGTTAGGCTAGAATGGGTTGCTGTAATGGTCGCGGTACAAAAATGGTTGAAAACCACTGGTTCAGTGCGACAGTAAGCAATGCACAATAAAGACAAGAACAATCATTCAGGACCATACGTAGGGCAACCCCTGAGAGAAAAGGTTAACATTTGGCTAGGAAGTTTGCATGCAGCTTGCCTCTGTGATGACTCTTTGTTCGTTTATCAGAAAATCTTGCGTGTGTACAAGTTGGACAAAGCGAACACCATATTACATTTTTTTAGTCAGTCACGAACAATGGTTGATGAAAAGTATTTTCGTTGGAAATGGACGCATTTTAGGAAATCTACAAAGGACAACTAAGTTTCTTTTAATCTTGACGGCACTTTTTGGACACCAGCCGACTTACAAAAGTCTTAGAGGGAACACTGTCCGCCGCACAACATCTCATCAGTTTATATGACAACAGCAACATGCGTTCGGTGTAGTGGGCGGATCACCAATGGAATGCGGAGTGGGCGGACAACCCCACAAGACAGCATTTTCATCCCCGACACTGGCACCCACTCCCCCGGAATGGCCCTCCCAAGAATAGCCTGGGTCTGGCTTAACCAAACCAGTTCCCGCTCCTGCTTACACAAATGGAGTATGGCCTCATCTGTGAGTGTGGCGCAGAAGAACAAACCATCGACCTTCAATGTCTTATCCATCGACCTCCCAACGGACTGCATGGCCTGATGGTGCTGGACGATGAGACAATCGAATTGCTGCTCAACACCTGCCCTGAGATCATGTGTGGCAATGCAGTGGTTAGAAAAACTGGCTCAAAAGAAGGAGAATGAACAAAGAAACTGATTAACAATCAAACACAAATGTTTTGAAGAGATCTCTTCCTTCACCAAGAAGTAGACAGGATGTTTGCCACGTTTGTATGTGACGTACTAAGAGACAAGCTTTTCTTCTTGGATTAGTAATGCAGTTTACCATCTTTTCAATTTTTTCTGGAATAGATTCAACAAGTTTTTCTTTCTTGTTCAAGATAAACCAAATGTAACTTAATTCACTTCATCACATGCAGAACCAATGAAGCCAAATTAACAAACTTGGATAAAAAATGTTTGGCCATAACTGACAAATCACAAGTTTTTCTGCATTAAATGATAATGAGCAAGGATTAGTTGGATCAATCTATGCAGCATTTTGGATTTTGTTCTCCGGATATCACTTCGGGAATTAGTCAAACCGGGCAAAATCAAATATCTAACTTCTTTTGAATGTCCAACTTTTTTCAAACGCACAACTTGATCAAAATAAAATTTTGCTTTTTGAACATTGCATGCAGCAAAATATGCAATTTGCAATCTGCAAAATCCTCATCCTTTATCGTAGTCTGTTTTTTCATGCTGAAATATTATTATAATTTGTGAAAATGCTTACTGGTTCCACAGGAAGAGTTTCCATACACTGTGGTATATAACAATGCTCTTTCTCAACATCTGGGTCTGCAGTGTAACACCATGGACCATCAGGGTCAAAGTTTGGGTTCCTGAAATATCCACATTATTTCTATAACTAACAAACACATGATCAAGAAAAAACTGCTATCACAGAAATACAGCAGATGCAATCTGACATACACAATCTAAAAATAAACAGTACAATGAATCCAAAGAACAGGAGAACATATCTAAAGTATATGTAAAAGCTTTCAACGACATCTGTCATGCAGATGATAATTTACACATAATCAGGAAGAAAATATACAAGCATTGTTTTGCATTTGAACATTGAAACCATTGATTTGAGCCAATGAAAGATAAACTGTGGAGCTTACATTTGTACAAAGGCCTTAGTTTAAAATTCATTAAAATTGCAATGAGAGTTGAACAAATAGGTGAAAAACAAAAAAGAACTCATTAAGTTTCTAATTATCACCATCATTTCATGACAGCGTACATTATCACTGATGCAAAAACAGCAATACCTGCAAAAGTTGTGATCATCATCACCAACTGGTTTAAATTCAACAGTGTGTGGAGAACCAGTATTCCACTTCTGACATTTTAAGCCTGACATTGTTTCAGCAACCTACAGTAAATCATCAGCACTACCATGGTTTCACAAATCACAAGTAATACATGATTTCACAAGTGCTACATGATTTCACAAGCACTACAGGATTCCACTAAACTACACAAAATAAGCATCCTATTCAGTGTACAGTTCAGAAATCAACCTAATTTCCATCTCTGAACAGCTGAAAAGATAATACACAAACTCAACAAGCTAAAAAAAGTTATTCAATACTGAAAAACAATCTTTGATACACAGTTTTCGCAGAATGTTGCAAGAATCTCTTTATAAGCTGGTTATATTGTACACTTGTTCAAAAATGGAACAGTTCTCCACACGTTGAACCAATCACATTGTTTTGATAACCAAGCACTATTTAAAAAATTACAAACACTGTCTTTAGACTACAACCTTTATGGGTGTAAATAGTAAGAAAGAATGGGGTGATTTATTATGCATGTATGCAGCACATGACCGGACGTGTGGCCTAGTGGTTAGAGCGCTCGCTTCATGTCTGGTATGTCGTTGCTCGTGTGGTTCGAATCTCGGCCGGGTCGTGCCAAGACCTTAAAATTGGAACTTGCTTCAGTCTGGCCAAGCGCTCGGCATAATGACTGTAGCAGGGAAATTCTCCAATG
>JGI24021J15306_10012339_pt1 | contig 10607 bp, 9 predicted proteins | sample Ectturendosymbi1_FD_15306 | JGI IMG/M metagenome (IMG submission 15306) | reverse complement strand
AAACTAGTTTCGTGTGTTACACATCTTCAGTCCTGCGCAAAAGTCGACATATGAAACAAAAAGAAAAAATTACGCACTGTTGCCAAGATCAAAACTCAAAATTACTAAAACTGAAGATTACAAAAAATTTTTATAAAAATTTAAGATTACTAAAATTGAAGATTACAAAAATTTAGCGCAATTGCAACTCTTCCACTAAACACAGCTACAACACTGTTCAACGAATCCAGATCGCAACGATGAGAGCAGAACCAGGCAGGCGATCCCTCAAAATGCACGCTGAAAAGCTAGGGCCTGTAATTGTTGGCAGTGAATCAATTGCACCACGCGTGAACCTCTTGCTTGCACGCACCCGTTTATGTTGCGCGGGAGGCTGGACAGGCCGCCAGTACCGTTTTTCACGTCTTCGGTTTTACCCGACCGGGGAAATCGAACCCAGCCCACCAGATTTGGTGGCGCGCATGCTCAACCAACTGTACCACTTCGCCGCCAGTTGAGTTATGTCGTTCAAAATGTCAACTTTATTAGGACCGCGAAAGCCACTGGGGTGGCTTTGGGACCTTTTCAACCACAGGCTACTCGCCAACCGATCGAGGTAGAGAGCTAATCGAAGCATTCGTATTTCTTGTTTTTTCGATTAAAGAAGTGGATAAAATACCAATTGGAAATTTTTCGGGCGGTGTAACGTCACGAGATCTCAGAGCCCTTATTGGGACCTGTGAAAATATTCCAAGCGCCAATTTTCCCGTTTTTTTGAAAAAGTTGACCAAAATCCGTTTTTTATGAGGCCTTCATTGACTTTCTAGCGCGATCGCGCGTCGAGTTATGGGAGAAATTCGGTTCAAACTCCACTTCAGTTACTTTCGCGGTATCTAATGGTACACCAACCCAGCATCGTTTTCCGGTGTCAAGCGAAATTTCTGACCTATTATTGTTTGTTAGTTGTTTTTGCAAACTTTTTGGTTAGATGTCAGATACCCACAACAAGCTACAGTGCGGGAATAAGTATAACCACTGAAAAATATTGGACTTAGTCTTAGACCTAAATTATTTTTCTTTTTCTAACCCTAAGCTGACACACGTACCTAAACACCAAACCCTAAGCCCTAATCATCACTTTTCTCAGCGCATTTGATATGTAGAATATTGCTCTGTGCATGCGCACATGGCATGAGGTCAGAAATTTCGCTTGACACCCGGGTGGATTGTGTCTGTGAAAAGGAAACATTGTGCTGCCAGAAATGCTTATACTGTAGGCAGGGCTACCATCGATTTAGAACCAAAAATAAGGAGGCTGGGGAAATTTTGATTTTGTTACCCGAAAAGAAAAAAATTGTTTCTGTTTGCACGACCAACGTCAGATCATATGTTAGCCTATTTATCTCCAGGAACCATTTGCTTCAGCATGTCTTATTCTCGACATCCTTCTTGGAATCGTCACGGAAAACGATTTTTTCGCTTTGTTATTTCTTGAATCAAAACCTTCGTTCCAAAACCAGCTTTCATAAGAATCCTAACCAGAGTACACAGTTTACAGTGCTAGCAATGCCTGATAGTGCGTTACGTCTCTGTGCTGCAAGATTATACTACTTTTATGACATCAAAAAACTTTGATTACAAAAAGCTTACAATGAGATAGAAATGGCTTGTTTGTCTGTCAGATATTGCTTATTTAAAATTGTTATGCTACAGAAAATAAGAAAAAATGAGGAAGTCATAAATAAAGACATTTCTTAGAAATAAGGGCAATAAAATTGTCTGAGACGTAGTACTGCAAAATAAGTACAAATCTTAGAAATAAGGACGATATGGTAGCCCTGACTGTAGGAAAGACAATATTAAGTCACCAATTGGACTTCTGACAATATAAAGGAAAGGTTTAACAAAGTTTAGAAGCTTCGTTCACGAGAAAAGGGGTGAAGCATATCTTCATCACGGTCAATTGTACGGCGTGTATCTCTGTTTGAGCTGTTTTTGCATTCTGGTGCTGGTGCGATGTTTATCTGCAAAGACTTGTGGAATCGTCAGGGTCCACCAGAACACGGTCTTATTTTATATTTACTACTGCAACCTAAGAGAAAATGTTTTACCATTTTAAAACTATAGACAGATATTCGAGTACAAGAAATTAATGAGAACCTACCTGCTTTTTCTAGATGACACACACTCTACTTGAACGTTAGCAAAGCTTTTTAAGCAATCCTTTGGGGAGATGGAGAAGTTTAATCATTGCAATAATGGTGATTTTTCGANACTGAGCTTTAAAGAGCTAAGTTTTTAAAAAATGAAGTGCGCTTGTCAAACGACAGGTCTNTGCCAGCTGACCAAAAGCTATATCGGAAAAATGACACTGATTCGTAGACAAACATTGAGAAGCAAAGTGATTTCCAAAACTCAGTATGGGTTTACAGAATGGTAAATCCAAGAAAGAAAGGTTGTTTATTTGACACAGTTCTTCAAGGTCAGCAAAAATCATTCGCTAGCTCCACATACTCCCGATTAAATCGTTTGGACTGCCTATTTACTTTCTAAACACTTTTTTTATTTCTTTAAAACAAATGCAAAAACGTTAAGTCACTAATGTCACTAGAAAAACGGATGGTAGCTAAGCGAACTGGAACACGTACCTAAAACCTCAAACGCTTATTTATGACTACAAAGCTTGTCCACGATTGTTTGCAAAGACGAAAAAGTGGACGTGTTTTTTACGAATAATCATCGAAATCTTCACAGGTGCGCCTGAGGAGCGTATATGAAAAACAGCATGAGATTGTAAATGTTGGAGAAGGCGGGAAATCATTTTGTTAAGTCGATCGCTAAAAAACAGACACTGGACACCTGAAAACTTTCTCAACAGCATCCATACTTGCATTCATATAAATGGCGTCGTAGCTGATTGCAGGGGTGCTTATTCCTTTTCGCGGCTCGAGAGCATGAACCCAGGATTTGAAAGATCACGCAGCATTCTTTAAAATCTTTGGAGTGTCAAGGCTCGAAGCAGACTCAGACATATGTGATTTTGATCTCAATAGACGATCGCTATTTCGATGGACGCTTAGGCCATGCCTAGCTGTAAAACAGGAAATAAAACAAACCCAGCTGCGTTGCTTTGGAAATCAGGAAACAATGCCTAGCCTACTTCTTTTACCTATAAACAAGGCTGCTATCAATCTGGACTTAAGATAATAGAGGACAGATAGCTAAACGCGATGCATTCAGTCATGAATTGTCTTTTGTACGAACGGTCTGCTTCCGCAATGCTTTGTTCTTAGGGACTACCCGGTGCGTCTCTCTCTCTTGCAGGACTGTCCTTTCGCTAAGGTTGTTTCTCTCTTTGGTCCACTGTGCCGAAACAAAGGATAGCACCGTCTCCACAAACGTCTTTAATAAAACAAAAGGATAAATATGCAAGTCAAAATAAGGACATTTCATAGAAACAAGGACAGAAAAAATTTATAAAACACAGATCTTAAAAATAAGGCAAATCCAAGGCTGGTTAAAATCAAAGACGGTGTGGCAGCCCTGTCAACAAACCTGTCCTTGACAACCCCGTTCAGTTTAAAAGACCCCCAAGATACCCAGAGTGGCGAATCGCCAGGGGATTTTATGTTCTTGTCTGGGTGTCATCAATTTTTGCGTTTTCTGTTGTGGAAAAAAAGAGAGAGATATAGATTTGGTGATTCTCGCTAATGTTTTTCCAGACTGGCTGTCAAAACTTTCTTAATTGCAAAGGAACGCACTTTTAAGTTGGTTATTCTACTCTAATGCGTAGGAATTGTTTTCAGGAAATGTTAACGAGCAGCCTTAAAAGCAAAACTTTTAAGGATGCCCTGCCCACTTGCTTTGAGGTCGTTGTTTTTCTCCTGGTGTTTTTCAGTGGTTGTATATACAGTATGTCGATGTATTCAGTGTGTATAAAGAACGTTATATACTTTGCAAGCATTTTGTTGTTAGGGCTCCGTAGGACCAGATGATAGCGTATTGTTGCCCTACGACAGACAAAAGGTTTTCATGCTTGACAGCCTCTCAAAATATGTCTGCGCTTCGTAGTAAGCAGCTTGTTAAGTGTAATTTTTCATCTGACGGAATTCGTTTGTCCTGACACAGGAGTATTGTCTTTGTGTATATGCCGTAACAATGCGAGGATTATTCGTTTTCTGATGAATGAGAAATAGGCACATTACAGTGAATAAGAACTAGAAAAACGTAACGATGTGGGCGATTTATTTGAAATTTGTTTTGCTTTTCAGAAAAATGCGCTCGCTTCTGTAACAATACGTTTAAAGCCATGCATAAGCCAGTTGAACAATGCAGTCTCTGTGCGGAACAATAGCGCCACACCGGCCTGGTTCCATCGGCGCTCCCGAAAATGGTAAACAAAAGAAAGTGCCAGTGGGTAAGTACAAGAGCCAACAAAGCAGTGAAGTGTGCGTCCCTAGTAACGAAAGACGGCTTTGAAACCGATACGGCACCTAGCGAAGAGCACTGTAGGTATCTGCGGCGTGAAGTCTTTCAGCTGAAAGAGTCGCGGGACCTCTTGACTTTCGTCATGCCAGATAGGCGTGTAGTTGTCAGTATCCCTTTATTGCGTTATAGTTTGCTGGCAGGCAGTTTTCGCTTTGTGTGCGCAGCTGAACATAAGTAGACTTGATTTAAAGGCAGTTTAAAAACCCGCTTCACAAAGATGTTCGACAAGCGACACTACCAGGCTTCGTAACCGGGGAGGAAGTGCTTGAAATCTTGTCTCCCATGCTGATTAGGAAAACGTTTTTTAAACTTTTCAGCCAGTATCGGTATGCTCGGAGTGGACAACGAGGCCCTGCCGGTAAATACTCCATTGAACAAGCAGGCCGCGGTTCAACTGGAATCTATAATGCAAAGCGATGCAGAAACTGCGCTTCAGGTAGAACTTCGTATGTGTCTTGGCAAGTTACTGGTATTATCGACTGGCATATTTGTTCGCTGCTATACTTTGCATTAAAACACAGTTCAGCAACTGTGAACTTGTGTTGTGCCATAACGGATGCTGTTGTGTTGAGCACTTGTAATAAGTGTTGTGGAATTGCCAGTATATTATCCACTTTGGACTGATCGCTTACGAAGGCAGTTCGTACAGCCGGAGGTACAAAACGACTACATAGAATCGAGGCAACAAACGATGAAGTGGCCCTTAGGTCTTATGTTGACGTTGCGTGACATTGTTGACATTGCAGTTACATTTTAACTGGCACAAGTTATTTGAGTAACTAGTTGGTCAGATCACTGTACAAATTTTGTAACATCAGCTGTTCACAAAACCAACGATTTTGAGAAATTCTTCAATAGGCTGTTCCAAGCCCTAGATAAGGTTTGTGAATGCTGTTATAGAAAACTAAGCTATTTAAGTGAGCAAGCTGGTCTTCTGTGGAGCTCCGAAGTCTGCAATTTGTTTATGCAGCTGCTTGCCTAAGTTTGCAGAACAAAGACATCGTTGGCTCCGGTGCTCGTCGTGGCGGAGAACGTGGCCAATTAGTGAGCTTATACTATGTAACAAACAATACAGCACTGTGAGAGAATATTGCTGAATTTGAGAACATAATCGCCCTACTTTCGCAATTGTTCTTTCACAAAAGCGCAGATCCTGCAATTGTAATACACATCACGTTCATGTCTTAATTTAGCTATTTTATCGCTGATATCAATTTTGTTTCAAGCAGCGCTTTTTATGCGTTGTGGTGCATGATGATTGTGATGGAGTTTTTCTCAATCTCCGAAACTGCTTTTCAAAATCTCTTTCCCAAACAAATTCTCAAATTTCCGAAGAACTTTTAATTTTGTCCAAAAATCTTGTCGCTTTTTTATTTGTTTGTGCTGGAACAGTATTGCCTCAAACATAAAGACAGCAAGTAATTCAAGTAACTAAACTGCAATTTGGAATCTTGAACTGCATTAGCTTGCACGAGATTAGAGTGCGTTAGAATGAGTGCTTCGATCTTTAAATTTTTGTCGTTCATGAACATCTTGCGATTAGCTCCTGCCTCCGCCCTTTTCTACTGGTTGGAGGCGTTTTAGGTGAAAGGTTGTGATTGAATATCAGTGTCAAAGAAGTTGTTTAGTGGCTTGCTTTAATTAACAACCACAAGCAAAATGATAATTTTTAAGTATTTTTGTTTCAACTGCAAAGAATTTCTTTTAATTTTCTGCAACTCATATCATTATCTGCATAATTTCTTATTAGCTGTCATACCTGAATGAAATCCACACTCTATAGCAGGGTCTCAAACACGCGGGCCGCATGTGGCCCGCGAATGCGTTCTGTGTGGCCCGCAATGCTTTATGGGAAATAATTAACATTTTACGGTATTTAGTTTATTAACCTATGTTTCAAAGTGCTCGATTAGCGAGTGAACAAGTTCATTTTAAACGAACGTAGAGATGGATAGAAATGATTTGCCTATAACTGATGATACCTTTCGCAAGAAATAAGATGTAAAAGCTATTTCTGGTAAGGTTCAGATACCGCCATTGTTGTGTCAACGTCGTGATGCGGCTCTCTGGTTACTTAAGTCTTCATTTGGTTCCCGGAGTAATTTGAGTTTGAGATCCCTGCTCTATAATAATACATGCTTGTTTTTATGCAGACGTAAGTGCATCGCTTACTGTGGCGGCGAAAACGCAGAACGCTTAAAAGAATATTTTTGCATAATTGGTAATAAAAAACAAATGCAAAATCAGTCTTGACATAAAATGAGAACAAACTAAAGGGAAAAGAGAGAAATCAAAAATTGAAAAAAAGATTGAAAGCAGCAGTTTTTTGTTTTTTTTCCAAAGTTAAATCTTAGCATAAAAATATTGTATTGATTGTACATTCAGTTTCAGCCTAAAAGTCCTCTTTTCATGCGGCTAAATCTAAAGAAGTCTGTGGTGGTGTTACGTGAAAACCCGCTTTTCGACAGAAAAAGTTTACTGGCACTTTACGCAAATCATCAAGTAGTGGATTTTTGCGCGGACAAGACGTTTGATTTATGCCGTTCACTAAAGGGTTGCTTTTAGGATAAAACCGAAAAGCAGCTGTTAACAAGTAATCCAACATAAGGTAGCAAAGGTCGTGTGCCATTAAAAATGCTTGAGATGTGAAAGATTTGTCAACTTGTCATCTGATCTTTTGTGAGTTTACGCTGGTTTTACTTGAAAATCCGCTTGTGGAGTTTAAGCAATGATTTTGTCGGTTGTCTATTTAATGCGCAAAATGCAATTTATATCGGGAGTCAAGCAATCGCACTTACATATTTTTATAAAAGTAGTGCTGCGTGTAATTCCAAAATTTAGCAACACGCTTGTCGTCTCTGCTGCCAGAAACTTTTTGATGAACAGGGTAAATTCAAGTGTATCATGAAAATTGCGTCTATATTGTTATGTTAATCTTCAAGTTATGGTTTATATTTATTTATTTTTTCTTTATTTTTCCATGTTTACGCGAAAGATGAAATGGAAAGTTGGATGTAGGACAAATTCATTCCGAGAACAAAACCTTGTTCGCTGNCGCACAACGCTTGTAGATCTTTAAAATACTGAGTTTTTAAAAGTGCTGTTCAAGAGTTAATCTTATCCTTCATCGAACAACAATGAGAACTCTGAGCAAAATAGAACAAGACTTGGAAAAACAAGTTTTGCATGCTTGTTACATTCACTAATTTTCTTCAAAAATATTGCCAGGCCGACTNAAACTTTTGTGAATTTTGAAATATATATTTTGATAAGTACTCGAGTGCAGCAAAATATTTTTTTCCTATGCAAGTAACTCTGACTATAACAGTGATATTTTTCGACGGAAAACCTCATTTGCCTGGTTTCTTTTCACAGCAAGCGAAAGAGATTGGGAAACATCATGCTCAGAAGTACACATCGGAATTCACTTTTCACCCGCGGGTGAGTAGCGCGAGTTCGCGGATAGTGGAAAACTCGGGAATGGACTTCTTGACAAGACAACAGCGGCACGTGGAAAAGCAAAAGAAATTGGTAACTTCTTGCCTATTGTCCAGCATGTAAATTGAAGCGTAAATGAATGCTGAATTACATAATATATCAATTATGTGAATGCGCTATGACCAGAGTAATGAAAGAACGTATCTTTGTTGCGGCAATTTCAGTTTCACTGACGAATTGCCATGGAAGTTTCGTTACATCACGAATCAGCTGACGTAATTTTGTGAGAAAAGTGGTTGTTGTAATTGACATGAAGAACAAACTTTCTGTTGCAATTCTACCTCAAATTTAGAGAAGCTACAGAAAACTGTTTAAATTGTTCACAAGCGATCAAAAAATTTTGTTTCAAATCAAATCTGTTTCTTGATCAGAGAAAGCATCTTTAAAAAATAATTTCAGAGGTTCTTTTGTTCGCAGACTTGGTTGACTGCGAAATGAATTATTGCAACGAAAGGCGTTGATATTGAAAAAATTGCAGGTTTCTTTTAGAAATCCTACCTTCATGAACACTTCTTGAAAAATATCTTCACCTTGTGTAATTTTCATCTGAATCAGACGTGTATACTATGTGTTTTGGTGTTGTATTACATTTTTGCGTTGTACCATATCGAAATCAAATTAACACATCAAATTAGTGAGGAAAAACTCACTGATATTTGATATCATTTTATTGTATCAGTTTTTATTACTGTATGTTGAAATAAAGAGCGCTCTGAATCATGTTATCATCGTGTAGTTGGTGCCCGAAAACGCGTGCTTTGAAAGTTCTGTTTTGCTGCTCTCTGCAGCAAAGTTTGCTATACCACAAATTCCACGCACAAAATCGCAAAATGAAGCTTTGGTTGCAGACTGACCTTTGCGTTGCAGTTGGAAGAGAACAGAGCTCTCCATCAAGACCTTGCTGGGATCCAAAGCGATTGTAAAAGACAAAAGGTGACCACGAGTTTTTGTAATGCTGCACATAGAGAAATAAGAGCGGTGGGTTGGCAAATGTGCACTCGAATTGCAGCAGCTTCTCTTAAAACCTTGAAAAGCAAGAATACTTACGTTTGCATTTCGTTGGTAATTTGCAAGCAGTTTAAGGACGTGGCCGGTCTACCAACAAGGCCGGGATGCGGAACCACTTCACCCATGATGGTTCGTTGCGATTTTTATTTTTTCAAAAGTAGAACTTGAGTCCAATGCCAAGTTTTTTCGTCGCCAGTTCCACATCCGTACGATCGTCCGAGTCATTTTCACCTTAATCCGTTCCGTTGTTCACGATTGCAACAATAATACGTTTACGAAACAGTAGACTTCAGACGGAATCTTAGTTTAATTGCCCAGGCAGGATTTATCGCGAAAAACAGCTCCTTTGACGGTAGTTGCACCCAATTATTTTCGTACTCTGCGCCATTTTGAAATTTGGAGCAGTTTTTGACACTTCTTGCTGGTGCACAACTTTGAAAAACGTTAGATTCCACTACGCCTCGTTGAAATCAACTGCACGCAGATTTGTTGCATCCTAGTTTGATATATTGAGCAAAGTTGCCTGCTATGCTGCTTTGACTGAATGAAAATTAAAAAAGGGAGTTCGGGACTCAAAAACACGTTTCCAATTTTTCACATTTTTTAAAAGGCGGGTTTTCAGCTTTTCTGCGATGTTTCAAGGTTTATCTATATTGCTATTTTGCTTTGTGGTTGATTGGGCAAATGTGATGCAAAAAAAACTAAAAACACTTTCACATCTTGAAAAATGATCAGTAGAAAAGAGAAAAATTAGATGTTCTGAGCGTCCGTGAAACTACTTCCAGCTACGAGCTGCGAAAATGCTGCTTCNGGGTGACTGAAACCACTACGAGCNCTTTCTGTCTGAACTAACATACCTCGTGTTCAAAATGCATCAGAAACTGGGAGTTTGCATTCCANAACTGAAAAAGCAANAGTCAAAGTCACATGAAGAAAAGCGAGGGAGAGGCGTTTCAAACCTTTCGCTTCGTCCATTTTCATCTTCCGAGTTGGAGTGCATTAGCAATGACCTCGTCAAACACCACGACTGTTGAGAGCAGAGCTTATTTTGCGCTGCTTTGTTTTCCTTAGACTTGCGTCGAGACTACTACCAAGAAACCTGTTGATTGATGACGTAGGGGCGCTAAACAAACGCCGTGAATGAGTGCGCATTGAATAAGGTTGAGCTGCTCATTCCAGCAACTTTTTATTTGCTTGCAGATAGCTGCTGGTACCGTTCGCTCAGGAGTTTTGATGGACAGACCTGGTACAGGTAAAAAAGGCTGCTGTTGACATCATTTTCAAATTGTTTCCAACACACGTTCAATCAGTTGCGTTTGCACTTTTGCTTCGTGTTTGTTAATACAGTAATTTCTTTGAAATGTAGGTGACAGAAATCTTTTGAAAAAGAGAAACCGTTTACCCCGCAATAAACTCCGCCAAACATCAGTGGACGAGCGTATGGGTAAGTTCCAAAAAGTAACTATGTTGTTTGGTAAACAATGCACGGAGTTGCTGTATATTCTTATCGCAAACAAAACAGCCACAATAAACGAAAACACTATTTTATTCGACGTTTCGGCTTATGCGTAAGCCATCATCAGGAATAAGTGGAAACAGTTAGAAAGAAAAAATAAGGATGCAATTTTAAGGCA
>JGI24021J15306_10012335_pt1 | contig 10610 bp, 8 predicted proteins | sample Ectturendosymbi1_FD_15306 | JGI IMG/M metagenome (IMG submission 15306) | reverse complement strand
GCAAGTTTGAATCATCGCAAAAAGACGAAAGCAGATGGCAGTCGACTGATTCCTCGAAAGCATACAGAAACACTAGTGCTTTTAAGTGTAGCTACCAAGGTTTTGCACCGAACATCAATTTGCAATTGCTCACTAGATACGATCATTTTGCAGTGTTAATATGTGTAAGTTTGGGCCTGTTAAGGTGTGCTCCAGATTCTATTTGCTCAAGTTTATGCAAGTCGTTCGTTGCATGACCCATCCTGAAGTGAACTACGGCCTGACCTTGACCTTGATTTGAACGCTGTGCTTATACCAGCACTGAAGCGAATGCCCTAACCATCAACCTACGAGTCAAAAGGTTAGCTTCAAACACATTAAATCTATTGAAAGCAAACTATCCGTATTATCAACTCGTATACAATTTTCCGGCAGTTATCAATCACTTTTTGAATAATTTTCAGCACCTCGTCTCCCACTAGCAGTTTGTTATCACGCGTTCACGACGAGACTGAAAAAAGTGAGGTTGCTTTTTGATTTTGTTGCTTACATCGTCAAATTGACTGAGGTTGTCATGCTAAAATTACAAAGCGCAAAAAATACAAATCCCAATCAGGCTTTGAGATGATGTTGTCACTTACTTTCTACAATTTTACTAAGGTTGACCTACTTAACGAAACGACAAATTTCAAGCAAAAGATTTCATATCATCCATGCAGACAGTGCCGAATTAACAATAGTAGCAAATGTAGCAATTGCTACGGGCCCCGCGCTTTTGGGGGCCCCGCGGTCTTCTGTAATAAATCTTAGTTATTATATAGAAGATTTTTTTCAGTCTAAGAAGTCAGCACTTTGCTAAATTTGCCATTATTAAGCAAAGGTTTTTAATGGAACGCCGTCTATGTCCAGAAATTCTTCTTCGAATTTTTTTGTACAGATACGTAACAAAAGGCCTATGATTGCCGTCAGCAGTCTTGCCATTTTAGCTGATTTGCTGCTAAATCTAGCAGGATTTTCTCGCTATTAGCTGTAAAATTTTCAATCTTTCTAGCAGGATTTTACCAACCGTTTGATAGGTTTAGTAGGTAACAAATTCCTGATCAAAAACCTGTTCCAACACTTTTTCAAGATGAGAACTTTATACCTTAATCAAAAAATATACTTGTCTTCTTCATGACGTTATTTATTGGGTAACACCAGAACAAAGCACAAAAAGCTGCCTGCAATTATTTGGAATTTTTATTATGATGCAAAAAGCTGTTTCAAGCAGGTGATTGTATCATAATAACAAGTAATTAGATGACTTGGTGAAGCGAAAATGATTTGCTTGTGTGCTTAGTGAGCGCGTTAGGTTAAAAGACAGGATTGGTAGAATATGTTTTTATCCCACGGCACGATACTTCCAGGTCATTCAGTTACATTAGTAAGTTGTAATGTCTGGTAAAAAAACTTCCTGGTAAACCAAAGCTGCCAAAAGTTTTGACATATGTGGTTGCAAGATGCCTAATGCCTCTATCCTGCTGATTCAACAAAAGCCTTTTGTGAAGTTTGCAATAATGCAACCATAGCGAAATATTGTGAGCTTAAATAGGCATAACTGGTAGCAAAAACACTCAGATAAGACTACAGAACTTTTTGCATGCTCCCTAATGTTACACTAAGTTTTAAGTTACAAAGAGCAGATCTAGAAAGTTTTAGGGCTCAATCTATGCTCAGACTGTTTATCGCTGAGCATTGTTTTACTGCATATAAACATGCAACCATTTGAAAGAGATCGTCAAGAACTGCATGTCATACAAAAAACGAGGTAAGCTGCAGTTGCGTTGCTCAAAAAGTCAAAATGTTGACCGATAGAATATTGTGGGCCGAAAAGTGTGTTGGCCAAGACCGGCATTTTCAGCCGATGCTTGTTGAGAGCGAGTGCAGGACGAAAAACTAGTATATTGCGTAAGTTTGTTGGCTTCTTTCAATCAAGTTAAAAATGACAGATTTTTTAACAGAATTTCACTGCTTTTAGCAGAATATAGCTGAAAATTTGTGACAAAACGTTTAGCAGAATCTTGCAGTTTTTTGTGACATCATTTAGCAGATTTAGGTCACAAACATCTGGCAACACTGGCGGTCAGTACGACACACTCAGACTGTCATGTAACGATGCGAACTGGATAGAGCATGTAGAGAGTAAAGTTTGCAACACGGATGCCTTGCCCACACACTTTATGATGCAGCAGGTGTTGAGATGCTTTTTAAACTTAGGGCCCCGGGCTCTTGAAATGCTACGGGCCCCGGGCTACCTTAATCCGGCACGGCATGCAGACTCAGACCACTTCATGTTTTTGGAACCCTGAAGCTGTAAGTCTTTGGGAGCAGACGCAAATTATTTGATACGTTTGGTTGTGAACAAATGTATCTGTGTGACAAGCTGTTATTTGCAATCGCACCCTCAACACAGACAGGCTCTTGAAAGCAAGCTATCTTTTGGCCGCATCCTGACTGACTTCGACGTTAACCCAGCCCTTGATAAATGTAGTTAAAATATTCCTTCATCACAGGGTTCACTACCTTTCGCGGGCCAAATCCGACCCACACAAACACTTTATCAATAAAAATATAGCATATTTCTAAACAATTTCTTGGCTTAGTTGGAAAATAACATGTCTCGAACATTGACATTACGTAATACGGCCACGTGAATGTTAGTTGGCAATTTATTACTGCGCTGCAAGCTGGCCAAACTTTAGCTGATATGTAGTCACAATCTGAGGTTTTTGTTATTTTTGGTAGATCCCGCTTGAAGTCTGATTTTCGGCTATTCTAAAATCAAAGAAGCAATTTCCCCATTATGTTTTTACATTCTTTCATCTCACACCGCAAGTTTATGTTCGGTTCTCCAACTATTGAGTTACAGCTTATGCGGCCCTCGGACAAAAATGTTTGAAGACCCTTGCCTTATCGGGACGTGTTTCACCTGCACACGAAAAGTTTATGATAAACGCGAGGAATCAATCGACGTTATGAAATTGGATAATAATTGTTAAATTAAGTGGCAAAAGGCGGTCGTGCTGTTGTATACGTAGCTGGAGGACATCAGCTTTTGACGTAACGGTCACCTAGACCAATTTTCTTCCTGCGGGAGTCTCAACCACTGCTTGGTTTCATGAATCATGAGATTTACTCTGAGGATGCCTCATTGGCCCGCAACCAGGCAATTGCCCCACGCCACCGAAAATAATAGCTGGTTGCGACCCTGGGACACCTGTTCCCAAGCAAGTTTCCTAGTTGATGTTTTCCGAGGCCATTCCACTCACTTTTCACTTATTTGAAACCATGCAGTTCTTACGCGTTTTACATGAAAGATCAAGCGCAGTCACTGTGTACACCTACAATAAGATGGAATGACATCACTAGTGATCAGATCCGCAGCCACGGAGGGAATTTGGGGGCAGTGGCGTAGCCAGCCCAAAATGTTTGGGCCAACATGTTTGATTTTAGGCGAATAACATCATTTTGTTTGGAAATACGCCTCTCAAAGCACAAAATGACTATATGTTCTAAACATTGGGGTGGCATGGTCCTTTTGGCCGCCCCCTGGCTACGCCTATGTTCGGAGGCAGTGCCCCTCCAAATTTTTTTGTTCTTCCCCTATTTTTTTGTGCCCAGAAAAATTTGTTTTAAACAAATATTTAAAAAAAAATCTTGCCCCCTAAAAGTGTATTTCTCCAACCCAAAGCCGAAAACCTGGTTACGGGCTTGCTGGTTATGCGCCAGTGATTGTACATACCTGACCAAACCTGCATGCTGTCACTGGATCAACCTAAAACATGGGTTAAAAAGCAGTCGAATATGTGTATTGTGTACCTGACGATGCAAAGACGCGCTTTGAGGGTATAACAAGTTCTTAAGATCTCGAAGCAAATTCGCATGATAGGTTTACTCTTTACTAACAACCCACTTTATTGTCAGAAAGATTAAACACCGTGATTATCCTGGTAAGAATCGTCTGTTACACTAATGAAACTTAAATCTAACGTTTATCGCTACTAAACTTCAAGTCTGAAGAACAAGGAAAAAAAGCACGAAGACCAATAATGCGTTAACTAAAACATAAAATGAACCAACTTTTTGTCCTACCTCCTTGATCAATGACTTCTTGGAATATAAATGGTCTTCCTCCAAATGTAAGATCGCTTATTGAGCCAAAGATCACTTCTAAATCGCCCGGCCACATGTGCTTACAAGCATCAACACGAAATCCAGCAACGCCCATTCCGATGAGGTCGTTCATCATGTCAATGATTTTGCCTGAAACAATTTTCCGAGTTCAGGTTTCACACAAGAACCTCTACAGGGGCGTAACGAGGGGCGGAAAAGGGGGCACAATGCTCCGGGCGTTGAATCACTGGGGACGCCAAAAAGTTCCAACAATGTCACAAGTACTTTCTTCAAGACAGCACATTTGCTTCTGAAAAATCTTAGGTTCGAACATGTGGGCGCCAAACATGTTTCTTGTCCCGGGCCCCATCTAAACTCGGTACGTCCCTGCGCCCCTAGCGACGCCGTCGAAGTCATTATCTTTCTAAAAAAACGTGCAGAATTTGTTCAATTCATCAAAACAGGTTGATGGAACAATTCATCAAAACAGGCTGATGGAACCATCCTCTTAGTATCAGTAAGTGGCTGAAAATAAGGCATTGAATTTTCTCAACATGTTATATTTAAAAGGGGGCGATCTCTGCGTAAACGCACAATTGAATTATTACAGTTTTAATTGGTACTCAATTAATTCAAGCGTTTTACAGAATTTTTTGAAATTTAAACGATGGTAAACACTGCGTAAAAGTGATGCAAATGTCTTTATCTGATTATGTCACACGTTTCAGATACCTTTATGATTCTTCCTCAACAAGATTTTATCGCAAACACGGAATTGTAATTTTTAGCTAGTGGACACAGTGTGAAGTGACACTGCAACCATGACAGCTATCACATCCTACACTACCTCCCAATGCACGAATAGATTAATAATATATGTTATTTTTTCCGAACGAACTTGGTTTCAGAAAAAGCATTTTGTTTTCTTTAAATGCCCTTGCATAAATTGAGATACTTTGTAGGTCACAGTTAAGGGACAAAGTCTACGGACATTTTGAAATAGCTTTTTATAAGAATGACACACACACAACTGGAATGACTGAAAAAATCAAACCTCTAACGTAGTCTTTGCCTTGATTTAGATCAAGTAAATTCACCAGCCTACAGTTGCGAACCTAAAAAAAACAGCAGGTTTTTTCAAGTGAACGTGCCAACAGACAAAAGTAAAATTAAAGTCAAAATACTAGTGATACATAGCAATTTTTCTTTGTTTGTAAACTAACTGAAGATATTACTCGGGTATATAACAGCAAAATGGCAATCAGAAGCTCTAGTTTTGTCGCAAACTTTCCAGGAATCAGCCGGATTGGTTTTGCTTTCTTCTTTTTGCCGTGATTCAAGGCTGCACCCATCCGTATTCAAGTAACTAGTCCCTTAAGAGGTGACACAAGCAAATCAATCGAGCAAATCTTTTTTAGGAAATCGATTTAACGTAACCCTGCGCATTTCCAAGGTCTAAATTTGCAAGTGGGCCTAATGCTTACAGGTGAAACGTTGAAAAGCCAAAGCATGAGCAGAGAAAGCAAACGAAGTGAAGACCAAAACGAACAAATCCCAACACAAGCTGCCGCAAACTGAAAATTACGTTGTTCCCAAATAACAGCTTTCGCTGGAAATTTAAAACTATCTGACGCCAATTATCGAGCAACACAGTAGACCCACATTGACGGAAACACGCCGTTATGACCAAAGTTTTCTTTGATTTATGTTAATTGTAAAACCGAGAAAAAATTTTGAACAAGCTGGGCTATATGCTTCTGGCATACAACGGAACATCGAATTTGCATCATTCTTGGCTTGGCGACAGTAAATTTACACAGTCATAACTGTAGATTGAGCAATTTAAGGCATTTCCTATTTATCTAAATTAAAAAATATCTGTTTGGGAACAAATTAGATGTAATGTATTTTGAAATCTTAAAAATTTTGTTCCCTTTTTTAAGAACTCGTTGACTAACGACAAATGCCTTGTTGATGTTTTTTTCAATGTGTTGATTAATTCATGAATTTAGGTGTGAATATGAACAGGTTACATTGGCCCGAATGCAAAAGCGCTACAAGGCATCTGTTACGGTCACAAGGACCGCAACACATACGTCAATCAACAAAACGGGAATCCGGAAGTAATTCGCGTCAATCACCACAAGTAGTAGAGCCATTTCCACGAATGTATATAAATCTGGACAGACCACGCAGTAGTAGAGAGGTCATGGCATGCGATCTCCATTACTGCTTGCCACTCTATCGTTAAGACTCCCCTCATTGAAGCGATTGACGCCTCAAAACAACGTTCATATCCACCAGAACATCAGTATATGCACTACACATGCAGAACAAAAATTCTTACAAAATTACACGCCATTGGTGAAGTGCAGTATGACATCAAACAGCCTTTTATTTTTATTACGCATACATTTGACATTTTTTGGCTTTTCCTTCACATTTCCAAGAATTTTTGACAGCAAACAAATAGTATTTAAGCTCATTGTTTCCCAAAACAGAAAAACACTTAAAGGAGCAGTGTATTGGATAAAAAATGGGAAAAGAGAATCTGAACCTATACCAAAGTTTGGTTTTAATGAAAGTACCTGGTTAGGATCCTGGTAATTCTCTATATCTCCCGAACCGCTATTGCAGTTCGCATCGTTGAAATCCATCGCAGAGTAAGGCACAGCTGGAAAATCTTCAGTGTTGGCGTCAAAATACGATCCACCGGTGCCGGTTCCTGTGTAAGGTATAAAAATGTCGATAAGACATTTACTTGAAACAGTATCATGCTACAGCTTTTAGCGGTGTCATGATGATGTCTCCACAACTTAAGCATAGGTAAGGCAACTTAAGCATACGTTTACGCAACCAGACATAGATAACATTCAAGCATCAGAAATAATCCTCATTCCTACACTGCTGAATTTTTTGCGAGAAATGTTTTGATCAAATATGTTAATCCAATTCAGGAAATTGACAAAAAAGTTTATGAAGACAGAGTAAATAGTTTTAACAAAACTTAACAAGAACGAATCCTTTTGAATAAGAAACGTAAACGAAAAACAACACCATTTCAAATGATATCTTTTGGAAAGTTAAAAAAACAGATTTTTATAGTCAGCAATATTAAGTGAATGGATCTCAACAGGTTAAAACTGCGGGGACAAAAACCCTTCAGATATTTTGAAAGTTTTAAATCTGCTCCTAACGTTCCCATCTTGGGTATGGAACCAGCAGAACAATCTGAGATTGCTATTGACATTGAGGCGTTTTGAGTTCCGCCAGGGCCACTGCCCCGAGACCTGCTTGAGAGGAAAAGCTGGAATGAAACAATGGAATAGCTTGGGCAGTTTTTGGATTGCTCTTCATGCTCAAGCTGGTGGTTCCTTGTACAAGCCTACTGCAGATTGCAACCAAAGTTTCATACTTGCAATAACAAATATTTTATCGGAACAAAGTTTAAAGGTCTTTATTTACTATTTTCACACCAGTTTAAAAAATAAAGAATGGCACAAATTTTGCACACCAGTTCCTCCTCCACCACACATGTGATTGATGACGATATCGGCGTATATTCGGACACCCGCGGCGTTGCAACGATTAATCATGTCTCTGCAAATAAAATTTATTGTAAACGTGTTAACCCTTGTTTAAATTTACTCGAACGACCGTACTAGATTTTTTCTGATTCTAAAATTAATTTCACGCATTTAATAATCTGTCACATAAGCGTGACTAGGGATTTTTATAAGTTCACTTCAACGGAAGAACATGTGCATCGCCACTATCCAGAATCTTTACTAGTTTTTGAAATTGTCTCATCGCTGCAAAATGTTGACTGAAGTTGGGACATTTATAGCCAGCTTGGCCTGTTACCACAAACATACTTTATCAAAACATGTTAGTGATTTTACAAATAACGACAAAAACCACATAACTGGGACACTGGACAGCCTCTGCAACAAGTTCAAGATGTCTGAAATTGTGACACCGTTTTATCAACGGTGCGCACTGTACACCGTTTTCCAGCAAACATTTTTTCTACATAATATTCGTTTCAGATACTATGGTATTTTAAAAAAGATTTACAATCGAGCAGTTTGGAATTAATGTCTCGGCGTTTGTCAATTATCAGGAAAAATAAAATCAAATTTGAAACTCATGAAATAAATTGTCATAAACCTTTCCGGGGTATTGATTGGCACTTGACAGTAGTTATTCGAAGAATGATGGTTTGCCCATTTTTAGAAGGGACAATGGCTTGCCTGTACAGTATTTCTCAATCTGAAACTGTAGTACAAGGTTTCCAACCTAGGGTACATGTACCCCTAAGGGTACATTTGTCTATCTGAAAGGGTACATTTAAGCTTAGTATAAGAAGGGAAAACGCATTCATATTTAATTTATTTCTAAACATTCTAAAATATAAAAGCCCGATTAAAAATTCAGTGGATTTTTGTCAATTTGCTCAGCGTTTTTGTCATAAGAAATTTTTGGAGAACATGCTCGGTTGTCAAGATGTTGAAGAGGTACATAATCAGAGAAAGGTTGGGAACACCTGATGTTAATGTTTCGCTTCAGTCTATCTTGTTTTGTCAGAGACAGAAAAGCGTATGCGAACATCTGAGTCACGTATGCGAACATCGACCTTGCTTATAGGTGCCTCACGTTGAAGAAAAATGTCTGCATATCCCAGTTTTTGTGGTCTTGATTCAAACCGGCCAATAATTGATGTCGAACAACCTGACTGCTGTCACCAATCCGCTTCATAGTCTGTAAGAATTGGATCTTCTTGTAAAAGGAAGACACAAAATGTTCATGTCTTCCGTTTACAAGAACGTACACTCACATCTGCATTTTGCACTATGGATAACCAAAGGCCTCATACATGGTTCGATTTATCAATTCTAAAATGCAATTCTCACAAATCCCATCTAAAATACAAGACCCGCGTGCTCCACTTTTTTGCAAAACGTTATGTAACTTTGCAACTCCATAACTCGCCAGCCGGTTGAGCTAGAGAGCTCTTCAAACCCTCTAAGGATTTGAGAAGTCATGTAATGTAGATTTAAAATTCTTTTAGTTTTGGGTGTGGAGTTTTCTGTGGGTGACGTCATAATGAGAGCAGGTTTACTCGCCTTTTTAGCCTAGGTCATCTGGACCTGGGCGCCAGCCCACCGAGTCATTTTTTGGCTCAAGCTTTTTTAGAAACTAGGCCATGCTCCGAGGATCCATAGCCCTTGATTTGCTTTCTAGCATATCTGGATCCAGAATTATGGCTCAAAAATCAAAAATTGAGTAAAAAATCAAGTCCCACAAAAAGTAATCTTGGCCATTTTGGCTACAGAAAGTAACTCACCAGCCGATTGAGCTAGAGAGCTGTTGAAAAACCTCTTAAAGATGCGGAAAGTCTTGCAATTAAGAATAAAAAAAATTGTAAGTTTTGGATTTCGTTTTTTTGTGTCAGTGACGTTATAATGGGAGTATGCTTATGCATATTTGGATGACGTCATCAGGCCCTGGACGCCAACGTCAAGAGCCATGTTTGACTCGAGTTTTTATTGGAAACTAGGCTATAATACAAATCTTTAGAGGATTTGATTGACTTTCTAGCGTTTCTGGTTCCAAAATTATGGTCAAGAAACGCAAAATAATTAGTGAAGCCCCCGCTAACTCTCTAATAATCAATTAATTTGCATTTTTTGGCCATAATTTTGGCACCAGAAATGCGAGAAAATCGATTTAGGGCTCTAAAAACCCGTATTATAGCTTACTTTCTAATAAAATTTGAGACTTAAAATCGACTTAACAAATCGTCCGATGACAACATCCAAAAACTGCAAAACTGACCCAAATTATGACGTCATCGACCAAAACTTGAAATCAAAAACTTACAAAATTTTTTTTTATTCTTAACTACAAGACTCTCCGAGTCTTTAGAGAGTCTAAACAGCTCTCTAGCTCAATCTGCTGCTGAGGTATGGCTGATTAAAATTTGCCCTGATAGGGCAAATCATACCTTTCTTGTATTCTTTTATTTTTGCCATAATTTGGGTTTTTGAGCAATAAATTTAGATTCAGGTATGCTTGATTCAGATACGTTTTATACAGAGCTGATATAAAGAATGTTCCCCCATGCCCAAACAGCTTGAAGTCTTTTGATAAGGTTACCACCTAAGTGATGCATTTGGTTGAGCAAGGGGCACCAAAGCTGGTAAGCTGGGTGCGATACCCAGTCGTTTATGCCGAAGACTTGAGAAATGGCACTTGAGACCAATCCAGCCTCGCGCTTGACGTTGATGGGTGGTTGCAAGAATAGAAAACTGTCTACGTGCGATAATGCCATTGACTTGCCAACAGTGTAGCATGCACTACCATACGAAAGCAGTCACATGGCCCAAAGCGCAAGCAAGCGGAGATGGGCGCCGCAGACCACTCGTGACACTACCACAGGAATGGGAAAGGTTTATGACAGTGGTTCCCAAAGTGGG
>JGI24021J15306_10012331_pt1 | contig 10612 bp, 9 predicted proteins | sample Ectturendosymbi1_FD_15306 | JGI IMG/M metagenome (IMG submission 15306) | reverse complement strand
GCATTGCACCAGCAGGCGTGACACGGCTCGCAGACAGAACACGCTGCACCACTAGCGCCACCCGCGGAGCTACTAGACGCTCTGGCCCTCTGGCAAGTTTGAACGGCAAACAGCACTGACGCTGTCGAGGCCGGCCATGCAATTTTGGTATGACCTGGGCGTCTTCCGGGTGCTGCACAAAGGGCCGAAGTACTGCGACCGCTAAAGGCTGCGCAGTTCCAGGCGCAAATACCACATGCACCAAACCCGCGAAAAATTCGGTAGTGTACCGTTGGCAAAAGTCGCGCGCCAACAGCGCGATGCGAATAGGGCTTGCAATTCTAAATGTGTAGAAAATCAGAGTTAAGGAGTCCTAAGGTAAGGAAGCGCGCAGGAAAAGACAGGAAAAAGATTAATTGTTGGTTGCGTAATCATTGCAGACGTAGGAATAAAAGACCTAAAACGAGGAGTTTATGTTAAAATGACGGATTACTTTGGAACCCGAAGTTACAAAACCCATCTGCAAAGATGCAAGCTAAAGCTCACATGACGAATCAGAAGTAGAAGTAACCTCAGTAAAAAACCTTCGCAGAAAAACGTGCCAAACCTATGGGCAGCACGCCCTAGCAAATAAGAACCTCCCGAAAACGCGCAAGAAAAAATTGACCAAGAAAAAGCATCAAGCGAGTCAGCGCCGATGCAGCAGGAGCAGCAGACATTTTTGTACGCAAAGACTGCAAAACTCATTGTTCGCTTGCTGGAGAAATAGGAAACAGAGAAGGAATGCAGCTCTAGTGACGCAAAAGCGAACTATGATCGTGTAGTGTATTTTTCGCAATTGATGCAACACTCCGCCGCTATGCAAGCCGCTGTTCATCTCAGGCTTATGAAATCTCAGCTCGTACAAGCTGGGAAGATCGTGGCATTCGCTAGGTATTTGGGGATACCAACCGCAGTATTAGATAACTACCTTGACACTCACTATCCTCTGTGCAAAAGCTTCCAAATGCAACTGTTCTAGTGTCACTAAAGCGAACACATAAAACAAAACGCGAGACGAAATGAAAAGTGACTGTTATAATTAAAGGTAATCTTCATTACAGATTAAGTATGTGCGAACGCATTGCATGCAGTTCCGAAATGTATGACTTTGGGCCGACGAAACGGATTTAACGCCGATATTGAAACAAAGCGCGGGAGCACGTATTTTGCGAAACGACGATGTAGAGGAAGACTACTCTAATTTTTATAACACGATGAATCTCTTGCCCCTGTACTACCGTAGCCGTGACCAAGCCATACACGCGCACTATTGCGTGAAGTGCTGTCCAGCGCACCGTGTTGGAATTTTTGTAAAGGCGTCTCCACAAGTAGCATTTGTAAGCCAGTGGATGAAACAATGTATTTTAAAGGCCCTTGCAAAATAAAAGTAAGAACGTGTAAAAGCGCTGAAGGAATAACAAGCGAAACGCGCAAATAAAGACAAGGATGGGCCCGCTAGCACCTAGGACAGGATGTGAAGGTTGCGTACAGGTATGATAGCGCAAGACGCATCTGTCTAAGTCTATGTGTAAAAAATCCGGTGGCCCGCTACTGTGGAAAGCTGTTGATGTAAGAGTTGTAAAATCGCGAGAAAACCTCAAAAAGAGGGCGCTAGTGTTACGTGGTGTACAGGACGATTGAATTAAACATTGCAAAGTTTTGGTTTAAGGAAAATAGGTGACAAAGAGTAGAACTTTAGCATCACGGTGCTTGAAGTAAGAACTAATGTTAGCTGACAAAGAGGCGAGGAAGAGCTGCGAAGAACGAAGCAGGGATCTGATCAGGTATAGGAAGAAACCAGTAGTGCAAAGGCCGCAAGAACTGTCAGACTAATCGATCTCCTGCCAGAAAGGTGAAAGCGGGAAAAGCGAACGCGCCTCTTACCAACCGCTAAAGCAGGAAACGATCGCGTTATATAGCTCTAGCAATCCGTGCAATGCTCGGCAGGAATGCAACTGACCGCTTGGAAATCGCCGCTAGCGTAGGCCGGCGAGATCGCGCTGTGCGCCAAGCATTTGGGAACATCAGCCTCGGTGCCAGATACGTACCTCGAAGCGTTTTGCCCGATGCGTGAAACTTTTTAGATGCACCTGTTCGTGCACCCGTAAACGAGAACTGAAAGGACTGTGTAATATGCGGGGCATCTGATTGTTCAGAACGGTAATGTAAAAGCTATTACAGAATAATCATGGTAAAACATAGCGTATGCATTTCCGAAAAACACGAATTTTCGAGCTAAGGATGTTGATTTAACGCCGACACCGAAACGCGGCGCTTACCCGCGCATAACGAGAAACGACGATGTAAAAGACGAACACCTAAAATCCCATAACACAATTAATCTTCTACGTTTATGCTGCCGCAATTATAAACGAGCCATATCTGCCCCTTGTTATGTAAAGTGTAACCGGCACAGAGAAAAAGCATCCTCATAGAAAATTCTCCGCGAGGAGTGCTTGTGAAACATCGGATAAAGTAAGGTGATAAACAGCGCCGCTAATATGAAACGTGAACGTAAATCATGGTAAAGAAAAAGCAGTGAAAATTTAACGAAAACAAAAGCGAGCGATATAGAGCCTGCCAGCGCCCAAGGCAGGGAGCGCTTGTGCGCGAATGGCACCCGTTTACCCTTGCGCGCGAAAGACCCAAACGCGTTGTTACGGCGGATCATCGGTGCCAGAAATGCCACTGCGGGAAGCCGCAAAAGTAGAACATGTAGAGGAACTAGGCCGGTGATGAACAATACACTTAACGGTGTTAACCTGCGAACTCTTGCTTCAAGGAATCTAGGCTTAGAAGTAAAAGGTAGTAACAGTAGAATACTGCACATGACAATGTAAAAGTGGCGTGACCTTGCGAACGGTCAAACGAGAGTACAACAAGAGCGTGATCCAAATTGAAGGAACCAAAAAGACATAATTAGACTGTAAATGGCTGAGGTAACTACCGAAGAAAAAAAAAAGGCGGGAAGGTCGAACAAAAAGGCAGGCGAAAACAACAGCAAGCAGGAACGCAGCAAGAAAAGCAAGCAAGCACGAAGCAGATCGCGGACAACCGCATTCAAAATCCTAGTATCAAAGCGAAACAACTCGCAATACGTTCGTGATCCATCTTAAATTCGCTGGATGAACGAAAAAAAGAAGAGCAAGTGAAACATTTCAGCTCAAGTGGTCACTCGCGGGATCTCCAGCTGAGACTACGGCGCGAGCCGGACGGTCCTATGCGGGCGACAAATGCGGAACGCAATGCCCGTGTTGCCGCACAGTAACCAGAAATTGGTGTGCAAAAGCTTAATCCTGACAGACGTGGATATTGCAGTGTCTTGGAACGGACTACGAGCGCATGCAGGCGCCCAGACAAAGCAATGAACAAGAATGGAAAGCATTACTTCTATGCGAAAGTTCTGTATCGCCGCGATGGAGGGGAGAAGCTGTGTGTGGACAATAATTTGACATTGCGTCTAGACTACTTATGCTAAACATTATGCCAGACAAAGCGGAATCTATACTTAAAACCACGATAAAGACAAAAGTGCCACTGCGACGGCGGACGACAGCAATGACCTTACTTTGATTACCTTTTCTTGATCGTATTAAGTGACTCCCGAGCTGCGAATTTGCGCTACGACGTAAAGATTTTGGACTGTAGAGCACTCTAGAAAACACTATAAAAACTTGAAGCGACTAGTAATAGCATGTTATGCTAAAATCGTGTCAGCATAACAGACAGCGTTAGGAATGCGCTGCGCAATGTCATCAGTGTCCGCGCTATCGTCGTGCCATAACGTGCCATGTCATCGCCTATCGTTCATGAAGTTTCAGAAATCAGTGTATCGCTATGATTACCATAAGTGAAAAATTGCTTTCAAGTAAGGCGCGAATACTGTAAAAAAGGGCACGCAAATATGGCTGGTTAGGATCCTTATGAAGAAAAAACAATCCCCGCTAGAAGCGTAGGCGCAGTATACGCGAAGGTAGGGTTGGTAGATGTTATCACACCTCCATGAAAGAACCCAAGACTGTTCGAGTCAGCATAAGGATAACAAACTATCGTAGGAGAAGACTTAATCGATGAAACTTGTATCCTTGTTAACTGCAGTTCCAAGAGTTACGAAGAAAAGCAAGGCGATAAGACCGCGCAACTACGTTTAGAAAACACACAAGCCTTGCCACGAACAATAAGAAACAAAAATCGATTCGGCTCAACAGGCCGCTCAATTGAAAACTTAAAAAGAAAAAGGGGAAGTAGAGCTATGCTCCGCAAGTTTTAAAACTTTTCATTGGTTTAATACGACTGTAGCGAATTTTTGACGGTAGGAGCAAGACGCAAAACAAGCATAGGAGCAAAACAAACATATTTACTAATAGCGAGTCAAAAGCAAATAGAACAGACTACCCAAAGGGTACTAACCAGTGAAGTTCTATGCGCCTATAGAACCCACAGCTAGCACCATAAAGCGTACATGTAAATTGCAGAAAAACCGCTAGAAGCTCAGTAAAACGCGAAGTGAAAAGTGTAAAACTTATAACATGAACTTGAGTGACAATCTACGCAACAATCTAACCAGCGACGAGCGAACCTTTGCTCCCTCGATAAGACCATCAGCAAAAGGCGAAACAACTGCGCAAGCACAGCAGTACTCGCACGAAACTGCAGGGGCAACCCAGCGTAAAGCTAAAGGAATGATGGAAATAGTAAAAGCGTTTCATTGGCACAAGCTAATGGAGGAAACAAACCGCGTGATGCCAAACCCCAAAGTTAAAAACTTGGAAGGCATTACACCCGCATCTGGGCAAGCATAAACCCGACACGTATTCAGAAGAGTTAGATAAGCTTGCGAAGCAGTTGGCCAGGTTAGAAAGCGGAGGCAAAAAAACACCTCTCACCAAGTCAACTACACCTAACGTCAGCGAAACCGATCCTTCACAGGACACCGAGTACCCGGGTGAGCCAGAGATAAATATAAGTTGCAGCGAGCTACCAAAGGTGCCACGGGAAGCAGACAAGCGCGTTAAAGTTGCAAACGAGGCGCTAGAAGGCGCACGTGAAGCAACTAATATTAAAGTAACGACAGAACGGGCAAATAGCCTGAAAGGTGCAAACGAAGCGGGACCGTCACCTCGCTGTAATAATAAAAAATCAGCCACAGTAGAAGACAGGTAGACAACTTGTATGTGCCCAATATTAAATGAATCATCAGTGCAGAACTCTCATACGACATCTGAGTCGTTAGAACTCCCAAAGTAACAGGACGCGTTGTCCTACAGATCCAAGGACGAAATTAGTAACACAGAAGGGGTCAGTCAGACGAACCTGCAGAGCACAAAATGTTACAGTGTTTTAAAAATCAACCGCTCACCTGCAGCCAGCTTAGCCCTAGAGCAGAGTGAGAAAGACAAACCCACCGCAACCGAAGAAAGGGAAAGTGGGTTCACCTCATAATTAGCTGGAAGCAACAATAAGACAAGTGCAACTAAAGCACAGATGAAGTTTGATCGGGAAAGTACTGATAAAACGTGCGAAGCCACCGAAAAGAGACATGTGTACAAGGGTATAGAAAGGAGACCGCACCTAAGGCGGCCGTAGTAAGAGTCACTGAGGTTACCCAAGTACGAGAGGTCAAACCAGCGGCAGACGCACATAGCAGAACCGCAGAAGTACTCGCAGGGCAAAAGCCCGCCTTGCGGCCAATAACTGATCTACAAGCATGATGCCATTATTGCAACCAATATGGGTATTTTACAAGAGACTGCCCGATGAAATCCTGTTAACAACAGAACTTCAGAAGCCAAGGTTACGGAGACAGAGGACAAGAGTAAAGATGTAGAAACGACCAGGGAAGGCCAAAGAAGGTCGCATATCAGCACGCCGTGTCAACCAAAATTAAGATAGGCAAATCCTCTGAAGGGGGGAGCAGCGAAGAGCAAAACGTCATGCCGAAATGATATATTTTAAACCATGTTATGTTCTGTACAGGCCAAAGTAGGTTTAACAAAGCGATAAAGTAAAATGCATAGTGAACGAAGACAGCGAACTCAACTTCGCACTAACGTTTCTGAATGGACCAGGCTGTCCAAGATTGGAAGGAGCAAAAAGGACAAAAGACAAAAAGATACAAACCACCGTCGCAGATTTAGACACGCTGGTAGCAAGCCCAGCAGCGAAAGAAGAGTTCCAGTGGGCAAAGAGAAGTGCAAGAAGTATTTTAAAGAAACACCATGAGTGAAGAACACGATAAAGTTCTACCCAACCAACGACAAGGCGGAAGATATGCCTCAGGCAACAGAAAAGATAAGACAATGGCGAAAACAAATCGTCAAGAAGCAGAGAGACCCGGAAAAAGCACTCTAGGAGTTACAGAAGTAAACAGAAGATCTCTATCAACCAAGATGTAAGGCACAAAAAAAGAGCAGTTACAAAAGTTCCTCATGACGAATCACGCAACCAGAGGATCAAGCGCAGCTGAAATATTAACCCAAGCACTGGCTACGTAGCACCTGACCTGGGAAGAAGTAGAGGACAGCGAAGCGCGTACAAACATAGTAAAAACGCCGCGAAGAGAGAGAGCTGAGATTCACGGGTCAGCTCAACCTAAAAGGCAAAACCATGGAAGAATGGAGTCGCATTTGAACGAGCAAGGAAGACGGAAGGAATTACTTCGCTCAATAGACTACCGGAAGAGTAGAAACACGTGTTACAATTGTGGAGAAAGGGCATCGTGGAGATAGGTGCCATCAACCACAACTACGCAAGGATTGGCATAAACTAGAAACGGCCAACAACAAGGAGTGGAACACAGAGGTGGGTGAACGAGGTCCGCGTCACCCTACAGATTGGCCTTAGGCGGTAGACAACTGACCCTAAAGGAACCAATAAAACATACTGAGAGGGAGTGCAATCCTCCGGGAGGAACAAAAGGTGAAAATGCGCAGAGGAACTGCAAACCTCTAGAGACACTGAGAAGAGAAGCGCGAAGGGACTGCAAACGTTGGGGACGCTCAAATAAGAGAAATGAGAAAGCGCGGGGAGACTGCAAATCCCGGGTACGCACGAAGAGAGGAAAGCGCGGGGAGACTGCAAATCCCAGGGGGCGCAAAACAGAGAAGAGAACTCGTGTAGAAAGCCACCGTGGGCACGAGTATAAATGGAGATCCAAATAGCATGCTAAGATGATGAGATGACGATGAGAGAAGAATAAATAAGAAGTGAAGAGCAAATTGCGATATAGATAGTGCACTAGTGGGGGTCCCCAACAGAAAGTAGCCATTTCTCCCGTATGGCGAACTCTGGGGAAAAGAAACGGTACGAAATCGGGAAGACACGCGTACTCAAAGTAGATGACACTGCAGCGGGAGCCGAGTTCGGGAATGCCACAAGAGAGCTAGGGGACTAGCTGCAAATGAGAAAGATCTCAGAGACGCGTAAGGTGCTAACATTTTTGTGACACTGCGAAACTTAGTACAATGGCAATCGTAATCGTGTGTGTTGATGTATCCTGGTCCTTCAGCGACAATGGAGGTCCTTGACGAGATAGCCCGTAGTGTAAGAGGTGAAGGAACAGTCGGTCTGTGGCGATACGAGCAAATGGCCAGGCTCATAGTAACCTCGAGACTGCCCGCTACCGCGAGGAACGGCGGACTATCGCACACGCCCCTAAACTTTGAGGGACACCATTGACGTTGGAGAATTCGCTGCACAGTGATATTTCGAATAATTCATAGTATTTGTCGTACATTACCGGAAAATCGTCACTAATGCGTAATAGTTTTGCGTAAATCTCGCCAGAGACAAGTAAGAAGATAGAACCTAAAGGCAAGGGTCGTTGTAAAAAAAACACAAAATAAAGGCAACGACAGACGTTCGCTTTATGATACCTGAAGTAAATAGCAATGGGGTAATCCCGAGAAGCCGGGAGAATTTCCAAATGACATTTTTTGAATCATGTACAGTAGCCATGAAAGATGTTTGTAATTGGCAAGGCCCTTACTAAAATAGGATAATAAGCAATGAAAATCAGTAAGGCCTCTTCGCAATGACCTAAAAATTTTAGGAAAAGATAAGAAAGGCGTCAAAGATGCGACCAGCAGTCCACAACTAATGAGCTTAATATAAAATAAGACACATGATAGAGCCAAAGACGCGAAAGAACACCTTAGATCAGGCCTAATGAGGTGAACACCTTGCCCTCAACTGGAGAAACAGTTGCGCGAACTTGGCGAATTCACCACTCGCTGGGTCGCCTTGACTGGAGGGAGCGAACTCCTTGGTGGTGCTTGGGACTCGTTCTGTTGATCGAGTTGAGGAGGGGAACGTCAAGAACCTCACGGAAGATGGCAAGATAACAGGTGGCCTAGTTAATAAAATCAAGAAACTCTTGATTCCCAGATAAATCTATATTAAAGAGACGATAACCGCTCAACAAAATAGGAAAGAAAAACAAATAATCAACTAAGAGTGGAAAAGTCAACTAAGACAAGAGTAACAAACCCCAATCGAACAAAGGCGAGTTAGGTATGAAAAATAGTTATAACATCAAAGGAAAAATGCGATAAAAATCCTACTTGAAACGGTAAAGATATGATATACCAACAGAGCCTAATGAAGAAATGAGCGTTATTATGCACAAAGATAATAAACCGATATAAGAATTGTAGCAAAACAAGATTTTAATGAAAGAAAACCAACGAAGTAGCGAGTGAGCAAATGTGACCATAAGCAATCTGTGAGAGATTGAACAATTCGAAAAGTGTAACATAACGTATGTACAAAGGGTAAAGACTGTTAATGACGTTACGAGAGTTACAAACGAAGGGATGGATCTCGCGAAATGCACCGAAAATGACGTAGCAAAATTGACAACCAAATCAGTTACAGTCATAAGGACGGCGGTGCTCACAAAGGCAAAAGCCATATTGATGCTACTATTAGAAAGTGGTGCATGAAGCTGCATGCAAATGGGCAAAATCACAAACCCAAAGAAAGCATTAAAGTTAACCGCAAAAAGTCTGAAGACCGTTCAACTCCATTGTAGGAATAATCCTACAAAGAAACGTGATCAAGTGCCGTAGTTACAAACGCACGATACCGAAGCATAAAACTCTCAACGAGCTCACAAAGAGTATGAGGTCATTATAATAGCGTTAACAGCCATCAAGACCATGTTAAGCAATGCAACTAACCAGAATGAACAGTGTATCAAACACACTTGGATTAGAGATAGAGTTGAAGTTGCAGTCAAACTGGAAAAACAAAATACGAAAGTTAAAAGAGTTAAGCATGAACAAAAACGAAGAAGTTACAAAAGGCGAACAATCTGCATGCACCTGACTCAATTGCGATGGATGAGGGAGTTAAAAAGTAGAGAAGACCTTGCAGTTATATGCCGAACCAGAAACTGAAACACCAAGTGCGCAAGTAAGGGAAACACAAGGCTGAAACCCTCATGCAACATGACATGTCAAAGCGACGTGTCACGACCAGAACAGAAAAGCAAATGAGAAGTTCCTTTACCACTTTAAGAAGAAATCGAGAACAAGAGTTCGTGTTCTACCGTGCTGATCATGATAAACAGCCGTCAAGCTACCAGAAAGACAAACTGAGGTGCCATTAACGAACCGGAAACGAACGTCCATCTGTATAGAACCGATTCAATAATACGAAGTCAACCAACAAAAGTGCCAGCACTATGGTGGATTACGCTGCAATTGTTAAAGCTGTGTACATCACAGAAGATTTTTTTTCGATACGCACCACCGCAATAAAGACGGGGAAAATCAAAAAGTGGAATACACAAGAAACCCAAACGTGGAAAAGAATCCACCGTTATTATGAAGAACGAGAAAAAGATGAACAAATTTATGGGTCAATGGAACGTCATTGCGATACTTACAAAGAAAACCAACCAAAGTTACCCACTGAGATCCAGTTGTTAGATGAAGAAGGAATTCTGTGGAGATCCTTACACAAAACAGCAGTGAGGTTGAGCGAAGAACCACCGAAAGAAAAATATTAGCTCAAGAAAAGAATGCGACAAATACACTCCCAAATCGGAAAAGAAATACTTAATGGTCGACATGCGAGAAAAACAACACAAAATGTTAGAAACCCGAATGAAAAAGTGGACGTGTTAAACTACATCAGGCAGATAACACCTGATAGTGAAGGAGGGAGTACTGTTACGGGTACTACGTCCCCTAACAGGGGTACTACGTCCACTAACAGGGATACTACGTACCCTAACACCGATAACGACAAAAGTACAACATCGAACACTGCCGAAACACAACCAACGTCAGTGTCAGATTCTGATGAATACATCACAGTTAAAATAATGAATGATATGCTCTCTGACTTGGAGTGAAGCGAAGTGACCAAGCGAGAGAAATTGTTACAAACGTGTGTACCTATATCATATATTATTGTGAAAGAATGTCATATTGTCTACAAGCACCTAAGTATACCTGTGAAGTTTACCTTCGTGTGTATGTATTTGCAGAAATCATGTATGAAATAACGTCATTGACAGACTTGCATCATGCATTTTTAGGGCACTACAATTTGTTCCAAACAATTGAAAAGTATAAAACGCCAG
>JGI24021J15306_10012330_pt1 | contig 10613 bp, 7 predicted proteins | sample Ectturendosymbi1_FD_15306 | JGI IMG/M metagenome (IMG submission 15306) | reverse complement strand
TCCAAAGGCCTTGTAACCTTTGTAACCTTACGATTACTGCTACTGAAGTTAAATCACAGCAATGCAGAACGCAGTTATACGTAGCAATCAATGGGATTAAGTTGACTGTGCATCGGATTTATTGCAAAGGAAGGATATGTAACAAAAATTACCTAAAACTGCACTTCAGTTACCACAATTTATTTGAAGATTATTGTCTGTAAGTACTGCAGGTATGGATGAAGATGCCCAAGCTGCTTCAAACGAAGCTTCTGAATACAGTAGTGGGATCGTTCACCAGCGTCTGCGAAGCTTAAAGAAGACCAGAAGCCGTCTTGTTGTTCATGTAGCAAAGCTTCAACGTGAGCTGGACATTCTGTTGTGTGACAATAAACACTACAAAGATACCTATGAAAAAAAAGTGCATTGGACATTATTTTTGCCAAACATATTGAGCACTGCGAAAAATATTACGTCGAAATTATTTTCACTGAAATGTTCAAGGTTGCAAAAGTAGAAGCAAAAGCAATTAAGAGTGTTGAATTGCAAATAAGTAATACTGCTTATGACTCATAGGCGTAGCTAGGGGAGGCTTAGGGGCCCATGGGCCCCCACAAATTTTCAGAACATATAGTCATTTTGTGCTTTGAGAGGCGTTGTCCCAAACAAAATAGTGTTATTCGCCTAAAATCAAACACTTTGTCCCCCCAAATTTTTTGGCCACTCCCAAATTTGGGGGCTGGCTACGCTACTGTTGTGACTGAATTATGAAAACTAAATTCATCGCTGTAGTGTTTAGATATTCAGCGCTCCGAAAGTGTTCCTTTAGTTAGTTCTATTGATATTCGAACGTCTTCAAACCGATCAAGTACANGTTGAAGACCCTGTTCAGCGGTTGCAAGCAGTAGAAATTCCTCCCCAATAACCAAACGGCTGATCCTGCAGCTTCCAACAGTGATACCNTCGTTGTTACGGCAAGTTTCCCTTTAATTTCAAATTACTCCGCTCTGTTCGCGGATTCAGTGTTGCCCTTGTTTCAGCCCTAAGCACACTGCGCTTGATTTGATTGCTATCCCTCATTTGCGTTGACCGCCTGTGGCGGCCAGTCAGTGACTGAGTGTCTTCGTACGGAAGCGTGTATACTTCGGTTTAACCGACGACGACGAAGTGATCTAGTTTTTGCCCATCACAGGTGTGGCCTGCTGTTTCTGGTTGACAACGAGGGTTGTACCACTGGATTGTGTGTAGCAGCTGGGGCGACGAGGGTCGCGCTGCTTCGTGTGAAAAATTTCGTGTGTTTTGAAAGTTGGACAGCAAAAGACGCTTTAAACAAAGTTCAGCTCCAATTAATGTTACTTGCTGTAACACTCGTTAACTCGGCTCTGACAATCTATCCAATCCATGTAAAATATGAAGAGTGGTGACGGAACACACCCTTGTCGGAGTCCAAGACCTACGGTGAACGGTTGTGATTCAACTCCATCGACACGGACACAAAGAGCAGAAATACAATGAATTGACAGCCAGTAACACGCGGCCGTTAACACCGTACTCTCGCAGCACTTCTCAAAGTCCTTCCGAGAGACCCGGCCGTATGCTTTCTGGAGGTCGGCAAAACATGTGTAGACGTCTTTGGTGGCATACTCCGCATATTTCTCGAAAGTCTGTTGGAAAGTGAAAATTTGGTCTGTAATGCTACGTCCAGGACAAACCGCATTGGGTATCATCGAACTTTGGTTCAATTATTTTGCGGCACCTAAGGCACTTGACCTATACTTTTCCAGGAAAGCTAAGGCGAGAGATGCCCAGATAGTGCATTATCTCGTGTCTCCTTTCTTGTGCATTGGGATGATCGCTTCAGTTTGGCAATCTTTTGGTGCCTTTCCAAAGCACCAGGCCGCGTGACACACACGAGTAACCCAAATAACCCCTCTGTTTAAGACCGTGAATATGTCAGGTTGGATTTTTCACAACCAGCTTTTAGTTTTTTCAAGACTTCGGCTGTAATGATGGTGTCTTCTTCCTTGTCCAAATATACCTCCTTGTGTGACCGATGGTGTGAGGGTGACTGGATTCAAAAGATCTTTATCTGCAAAGAATGTTCTCCTCTGTGCTGGATAAGAAACCATTTTGTCTGTGATAGATCTAGCAATTTTACATTTTTTGCCGCGAAGACGCCAGGTGGTTTATCAGAAGCCTTTGTTGACTTACCAGTAATTGGAATCTAGTTCATGGTCGAAACGTTTCCAAGATTGCATTTTAAACTTTTTCACCATGAGGACTGCGTACGTTTGCGCCTCAGCGTACCGTGCATGAAAAAAGATTCGGCTTTTTTCTGAAACCATGCCTGGTAGGCTACTTTCTTTGTTTGAATAGCATCTTTCACCTCCTGGTTCCACCACGAAATAGCTTTTTGGCAATTATTCGCTACACCGAGTCGTTTCCGTCCGCATTTCGGAGCAGCAAATGACACCACAGCTGCCACTCCACCTCTGCGTCCGCTGTCCATTCCGGGAGCGCTCGGAGAAAGGNCGATACGCTGTCGGGAAATGTCTTTCCTACATTTNTGTCGCCAGGGCCTTCCACCTTTTTCGGTAAAGCCTCCTGGTCCTGCAATTTGTATAGGTCCTGTTGGCTTTTCAAAAGGTAGGCCTACGTTGCAGACCGCCAGGTGGCGATCGAACGACAGTTCTGCACCTCCTTGGCACAAACGTCCAGCATTGATTGGGGAAAATCAACTGAAAATATACAGAAAACAATGAGTGACCGTTGATGCATTCATAACTATTAATGGTTTTTACGTTTTTTAATACTACGTTCAAACCAAAACAGTGTTTAATTTCATTCACAAAAGAAACGTCGACGCTGTGAATTTCAGGCGGTTTTCGCCAAAAAANNCGGAATTGCGCAAAATAATCTTAAGAAGAACCTTGANTAAGATTCTCAACATGAANTGATGGACATTATATTTTTCAAATTTTGGACTGTTCTTTGAAACATTTCCAGGAGAACGATTACCCGGTTGCCCAGCCCCCATGATTACGGGCCTGGCTGATAGCACCTATTCCCAACTGTCGAGTAACCGGTGGTTGGCGACCGATTGCATCACTGAATGACAGTTGTGTTAACTATTTCGTTTGGGAGGGACATGGTTAAAGTTGAGAAAAACCCCGCACGGCTTTGTTTACTTCACACGCAAACCCGTACTGCGCATAAGGAAGTTGCACATTCATTGTAACCTCAAGTCCATCCTTGCAAAAAAATGTCAGGTTTTTGGACGAAGAGAAGCAATCCTTTGAAAGAGCAGTGTTCGGACTCATTCTTTATTAGCCGAACGTGAGCTTCGTCGAAGAATTAAGAGGTGGAACCAGCAAACCATTCAAGGTGGAACCAGGAAACCAGTCAAGAAACGCTTCGTCAAAAGGCGTATGGCGTGAAACTTCAACCCTCCATTTTCTCGCATTACTGACTGTGCTTAACTGGGAAACTTTGGTCAAGGCAGTTAAAAAGATTCTGTATTTTCAATAGCGGGCACTGAAGAACGAATATTTTCAAAGTTTTATTGCTGAAAAAGGAGCGATTCTCAACAATCGCTTCCTCGCTTCCGTTAATGACAATCCTAACGACCTCACTGTTCTTGCTCCAGTATCCCTGTGTAATAGAACTATTGACTCGAGTTTGTTGCCAGATATTTTGTCAAGATCGATGGTTACAGGGGCTCGTGGCGTCCGTTCGGCTGCTTGCTAAATAATTTTGCAATCGCTTTATCAGACGATATTTAACGATTCTTCAGCTCCGTCAAAAGTAGCCCCAGCCAGCTTGCCATTTAGGTGTCGGAGGTCTGATCCCGATGGTTCATGAAAGATCCCGACGTGTTGTCTGCCAAAGGTTATGCAGTTAACACATTTTCGAACGATAGCAGCTTTGCTTGTACCGCTGCTTCATCGTACTTCAGAGATATACGCAAACTGTGCCTTAGAAGTATATCGGGCAAGTGGTCATGCGTTTATTCCACTTGAATCTAATTAAAGAGCAATGTAATCTTGTGTAAGAGCTTTAATTTTTTAGTGATCTTTTTTTTCTTTATTTTGTCCTACTTTGCCTCGTGTAAAATGGGCCATAATTATTTTGCTTTCATCCAGCTGTGTCGCGACAGTGAGACTTTGAACTTTCTGCAGGTAACTTTAACGAATGCGCAATTGTGGAAATGTAGCCGCGAGATGAAAAAAACACGGAACTTGACAGCGTCAAGTGGTATCGTGGCGTCGCCATTAAACTTGTCGAAATAGTGAGCTGGTCTCAAACCGTTCNTGGTAATGAGTTTTAGGCAACGAAGTTCGGACAATACAGTATAGAGCTCGTGAAATGCTATGCAAATATCTTTTCGCTNTCTGGTTTGTTATCTAACTGGTTTAAAGTAAATAAATTCTCTGTAAAGTCAGTTTGTTCTGTGGCACAGGTACGTTACGATCACTTCCACACTGTATGCATCGATTGCGGTAGAAGTTACCGCAAATTACTGTTCTTTTCGCTGAGAATAAAAATATTTGGCCACGAGCACCAATGCGACTGCCTTGATATGAGTTTTTTGCGTTTTTGGCAATTATTCGTTTTTGTGCCATTGTGGGAGGTAGCTGGACAACCTCAGTGGCGTATTTGGCACGAGGTCTTACGATTTGTAATAAGTTTTTCTTCACGAGTATAAATTACAGCAATACAGACCTATGCGATGATAATAGTAGCAAGGAGTGTTAAACTAGCTGCGCATGAGACTTTACCGCAAGAGAAGAATAGGTAAAAGGTCTGTGGTGTTACAGAAGGTTACACCAANATATCATTTTCTTTCAGTCAATTGTTTAAATCCGAACAGAAAACATTTTAGCTGTCGGGATTACACCNAAGAATGCCTAACTTTCTGANAAAGTGTTCCCTCACTTCTTTTCTGGCTCNACGCCAGGCCTANACAACATATGGCCCGTGAAAGCTTTTGTTGTGGCCCGCGAGAGCTTTCTCAATTGCAGAAAAGTTTGAAAAACCCGACTTAGAATAATTAATTGTCGATTCAGAATATCTTTCAAACTAAGAAGAAATCTCTGCAGCGCAATGAAATAAACTTTTGCGGCCCACGGCAAATTTATGTTGATCAATATAACACTTCGAGTTTTCTGGGTTGTGCACGCCTGCTCTACACCACTGGTTGTTTCGCAAAAATGCGTCAAAATTGGGCCTGCTCTTACAATTTTTAGCATATTTTTGGCACTGAACTTTCTTTCGGATGGAATACAGATATGGATGGATCGAGACCCAACCCAGCTACAAATACTTGTACGGGATTAGAGCCGTTGGTGGCACGAGCGCGTGATTGTCGTGTATCAATAAACAGTTCACTGCGCAGAAAGCACTTGACCAAAACGGCAGTTAAACGCCGTTTGCTATCAAAGATCAGCAAGCTCAGTTGTCAGTCATTAGCTTGCAAAGACAGCAGAACACACCCTTAGGCAGAGTGGTTGAAATGGCGTATACCAAAACACTCGCTGTTCTTTGTCTTGCAATGGCAATTTATTACGTTCTATATGGAGGAAAACAAAAGTACAGCAAAGGTATGGTTGAATTAAAAAATATGATTGTTGCTCTCAAAATCCTGCGAAAACATCGTTTCAAATTGATGCCATTTGAGCGAAAAAATGTTTTAGCTTCCTGGAAGAAAACAGCGTTTATGAGTCGTGCCAGTAGTGAGCTTTCAACATGCATTATTATTATTATCATATTTGTCTCCAGAATTTGTTTGTCATACTAAATCCCTTTACACTCAGCCTGAGAAACGTGTATTACGCTGACGTTTCACTTGACTGCTGGCCGAGTGCTGGGTGTTCAGCTGGTGTGATGAACCTGGGTTAATGAAAACAGATGTCAAGACCATATGTGCAGAAGTTCCCAACACAAACAAGTCTTCTATAGTAAACATGTCTCAGATGACTACTAACTAAGAGCGTTGAAAAATTGTTGCAACTAGTTGTAGTATCACAGATGGACTTACCCTACCTTTGAGGGCAGACGACTAAAATATTATCCAACACATTTAATCATCCTGCTGGTTGACTCGACAGGTGCATAATCCGAGGTTAGGGCAGAAAAAATAGGTGGTAAAGCTTTCTGCTGTCAACGCAGACGTCAGTTTGAGGAGAGTCTTAGCTCGACTGCTATTTCTGTCTGAGCACACAGCAGTTTTCCTTTTAAAATGTCTTTTGCGCGCAAGAAAGTTCGCGCTAGAGAGCGAAACAATTAACTTTTGCAAAATAGAGCGCGAAATAAACTTTTGCTTGTTTACGAACTGCCACACAATTTTTTTCAAATATTGCGAGAATTCTACAGTGACTCGACTCAAACATCTGGAATTGCATTGGGCTACTATTTCACAAGTTTCGTAGAAATGAAAGAAAAATTAACTTTGCCGGTTCACGAACATCTATAGTGTTTAGAGTACGGGAAATTACAGAAAAGCATTTTTTCACATGGCAACCATGCAAACCACGGTAACAGTGTGTAGAGATGCTAATGTTTGAAGCAGATTCAGCGTTTTTCTCCCGGGTTAGTACTCCCCAGATTTTGTTATTTCCCCTCAAACATTAAAGCCTGGCTACGTGCCTGTGCAACAACATACGTGCGTACGGATCGGAGCGGTAGCTCCATTATCAGTGTAAAAATTGTCGAAATCAGACGAACCATTAGTTTACATCAGGGGCAAAAAGTAATTTTTGAAGGCAAACGGAAAAAATCAGGGTAGTCGTTGTAGCTACAGCTGCGGAACTAATTTTGTAAATACTTTTAAATGATCTTTAAATAAAAGATGATGGGCGCTGACTTTCCTTGAGGCTGTTGATCAAAATGGACTACCTTTTCTCTTTGCTTTTCGATTATTTATGAAAGCGTCCATAAATTTTCCACGGAAAGTTTAAATAACATCTGGTGCAAGAAATCGTCATTTGTGGTATATATTGCGTCAATTACATTAATCGTAGTACCATGTTATAGCAGCAGCTTTTATCATTAGAATTCGATTTACAACCAGTAAAATTCGGCTCACACTTGTCTCCATTACTGTAACCGAAATGTTCGTTAATGCCGTGACCCATTAAATAAAAGTGGGTGAACTGACATACTCCCACAGTGCAAGTTAATTAACTTTAGCCAAGCGATTACTCATCCTCTCAATCGAAAATTTGGGTGATGGACCCACGGCCATTACTAGCGAACCACGTTCGCTCTCCATTAACATAACGAGGTCCATTGATGGCAAGAAAGTGGGCCAACACGCGTATATACTCTTAGAAATACTGGCATTTTATAAAGAGTCACCAACTGAACAATACTGTACTGGAATCAATTCTTGTTTGTTGTTTTCTTCAGACGACGTGAAAGGGCTGAACGTTGTGGTTACGGGAGCAAGTTCGGGGCTTGGTGAGGAAATCGCTTACCAGTTCGCTTCTATGGGAGCAAAACTGTTTGTCACAGCTCGAACTGAGACCAAGCTGCAAAAAGTAAGAAGGTTGTACGTGGTCAGTATAAAATCAGCTTACTTTCTTGGAACTGTTGATGAATGCGTCTTTTTATACATACTGCATCAACTTCAACGAAAAGCACCTGGCAAGGGAGTGTATGTTTTTCATGAAATAACACGGTTTTTGTGATGACAAATGTTTGGTAACTTTCAACCTTTGCCAGGATGAAGCGCAGAACAAATTTATAAAGTTCTGGCAGGAATCTGTGTTGTCTTTCTAAGTAAAATTTTGCGATGTATTTCTCAAAGTATACCAAATTTTGGGGCAAATTGCTTTTCATGACGGATGGGTTTTCACCAGGAACCCTTACTTAGTTTTTGCAGCAGGTCCACTTGTTTGTAACAACACTGGTAAAACCCGTTCTTAAGTATAAATGGAATAACACGCTGCACAACTCTGATGCTCAGTTCAACCTCTGAAAAATGATTTTCGGTCTATGTTATGATCTATTCGAAAAATCGACGCCAAAAAGAAATTGCAAATTTGATAGTGTTTGTACAAAATCTATGGAGATGGCCCAATTTTCTGGCTCCGTTCATTTTTCCTTCTTGCCGCCATTTGCACATTCTTGATGCAGTTTAGGAAATACACCAAACGTTTTGTGTCGCCTTAGCTGGCAAAGCGCGGTATCAATTAGTAATTTTTGTGCAATAATGTGTGCACACCCAACAAAAATGAAACTTGAAATCGCACAATTAGGTTTGTGAAACTACATGAGTTGAATCGAGTCTTCAGCAACCTATTTTGATGCAAAAATATACGAAATGTGCACTTGTATGTGTCAGTGTTTCAGCAACAACCGTGATTTCACAAATATCTACAAATGGAACCTGGAAAGTTTGGTAAAGGAAATAGTACAAGTGCAACTAGTCTACCTCTTCCGAAAACGCCCGTCCAAATTGGAAAGTGTTTGTCAATGACGATTGTAGAAAATTTTAATTCAATTCGTCTGCAACATGGGAATTTGTTAAGCAAGAGGTAACAGAAATTTGATGGTGCTCTTGTGCCAGCCCAAAGAGATAACATACAGTATTGCGGAATATACCGCGCAGCGTGAATAGTGGCATGAAACGGGAACACAATGCAAGTAGAACAACTGTGCTTCTAAAACCATCGTTTGAAAATGAGCATCGCAAAGATCTTTGTGTGACCCGTTGATGCACGCAAGCCGCTAGCACGCAGTAACTGCCCTTATCCACGAATCTGTGAATGCCGCAGCTGCAAGTCGGTTCATATGCCGAACTAAAAGAAAGTTTGATGTGGAGACAAAACGCTTCAATCTTTTACTGACGAAAATCAATCCAGGCTGTGTTGACATAATCGCACAGCCAGTAAAATCTTTGCAAACTGTGTTGGGTGCATTAGCGCTTGATGTATACGTGCTATTGCGGTTTAGAGCAGAGTAGGGCAGGGGCGGGGAACTTGCGGTACGGGGAACAAATGCGTCCCGCGTGAACATTTCATATGGCCCACATCAGAACTTTTGTTACCCAATTTAGAGTACAAAATCGCGTCAATAGGAAGCTGATAAGCAGTTCAATGATAAGCATGCTCAATGACAAGCAGTTACGTGGATAGTATGTCAAGAGAGCCTCTATCCCTCATAGTTAGATAAAGGTAGATTTTTTTGGATAAAATCAATTGTTTTTTGCGGCCCGCAAGCGATAATCCATCCTTAATGCGGCCCGTGATAGCAACTAGGTTCCCCACCCCTGGAGTAGGGCGTGCTGCAATTTGTAAATCTGATCATGCAGAGTCATAACCTCAAAGTGTAGTGATTAAAGCAAAATAGCTTGAAACATTCGACTTTTCCGTGCTGCAGTTTTGGCTGAATGTATTTGCATATTTGTTTCACACATCGCAAAGACATGGCAGTGCATTTCGTATCGCAACACGTTCAGATCTAACAACGCTGAGATGTTTTTGGAGTGCAAGCACTTTAACGGGCTTTTGTGGTGTGGGGCCAGGGATACTACCAGCAAAGGACTGTAAAAGTAATCACCCATTTCTAGCAGGGACACCGATTGAAATTGAGGGACTGGCAGTGGCAACCCTGGCCCCTCCATTGGTGACGGACACGTTGAAGTGTCTTCTTCAAAGAAAAATGCTCTTCACAGCTTAGTTTGCAAGTTGGGCTCTTATCCCGAGAAGAATATGATTAACACTTATTCATGCTTCTTATGTCAGCAAAATAACAACGAAATATAAAAATATGAAAGATTTTTTACTTATACTCAAACCGAAAATTTACCAAAGTTGCGGTAATAGACGTTGATTCTATAATTTTAGCATGAAACAACACATGCAACATGCCAGGTGCAACGACAAACAAGTGTATTGAAATTTCGAAGAAAGCATTGAACGCTCGTTCTATGATTTAGAACGAATGATCCATTTGCAATGCTTCAGTCAAGACGACGTGACAATGGCATACATACGCTTGCGGTGTAGCAATCACAAATCAAACACGTACTGACGAGAAAAAGTTTTAAAAAGACAAAGCCATGGTTAATCTTGCCTCATCACCATTTGAAGATTGGAGTGCTTAGAAAGTATGCCTGGGGCGATTTACGTAATCTCGTTTCCTAAGCTTTTGAGACTATAAAAACTTTGGGACCAGCATTAAAGTATCCGAAACGTGAGATATTTCTAGTTTGTTTGCTTGCTTGAGGTAGCTAACATTTTGCCCCAACGTGATCTATTCGCATTAGGCTTTCCATCTCACATAGAGAAGCTGAATAATGAATACACTACAATCATGCGGCGCTCACTGCTTTCGAAGTCGGGGGACTCTGTGGAGTTGTGCTGAGCGATCACCGCAAACGCTAGATCGCTTAACATATATTAATTGGTGAAGACTGCAGCACCCACACCGCTTATACTCCCCGCTTATAAGTGCGTAAAAACCGAAATGATGTCGTCAGCCGTCTGAATTTCGATAAGTAATTCTTTGAGATATACTTGTGAATCTCTAAAACCTGCTTTGTGCACTTATATCTATGATAATTACAAGCCAAGGAGTTTGCTTATCTGTTCTGGCGCCCCTTCATCCCACTATCACGAAACGCAGGCTTC
>JGI24021J15306_10012329_pt1 | contig 10613 bp, 11 predicted proteins | sample Ectturendosymbi1_FD_15306 | JGI IMG/M metagenome (IMG submission 15306) | reverse complement strand
GAGACACTGTAACGAAATTTTTCTACAAATTGAGAAATTTTTCAAATATCTCTGTGGCCCACCTCAAAATGCTCCCATGGCCCACAGGTTGAGAACCATTGGTTTAAAGGCTATACAAAAAATCACACCAATGGACGTTTCTGCGCAGGGAATCATCGATCAAAAAACTTATCTGAAAAAATTTATATAGGGTTTCAGCCTCCTCAGCGCCTCCTGGGTCCACCTATGAAAACTGGTGCTATTCACAAAGCACGTTTTCTATAAATCTGCCTTAGCGTCAGACAAGTTGTCAGTAGGTAGGAAATTGAAATGAATAGGAAAATCATGTGACTTTTGATGATTTGCCTCCCAGTTGGACCAATATGCAACCTCATTTCATCATCACCAGAAGTACTCCAGTTTTCCAAGCAAAACAAAATTCCTGTAAACGCTCGTGATTGCCGCCCAGTGAAAATTTCTTGAATTTGGCTGTGACTGCTAGGCTCCACCAGATCTCGGGACAGGTGGTGAGTAGCCATTCGATTGTCTCATCGTCCAGAACCGTCGGGCCGTGCCGTCCATGGGGTAGTCGATGGGTAGTAGCATATGCCGTTAACCACAATCTAGATTTCGGGATGTGACGTCACATCCGGTGACATCACAATAGCTGCCATTTTGTTGCATACTATTTTTAGTCACAACAGACTCCATTTTGTCACAATGGTTGGTATTTTTAACATTGATGGTCAATTTGTTTGACAGGTGCAAACTGATCAAATTGAGGTAAATATTGTCACAAAAATTGAATGGTAATTAATTAAAAATCAAAACTAATGAAATCATTGCCTTATAGACAATGATTCAAAACCAAATTATTACTATGTTTTTCACAGAGGACTCGAACCCAACATTTGTTTGAACTGTTGTAGATTTTTTTAATAATTAAATTGATAGTGACTTCAGCAATACTTGCAGCACGGATATGAAGCTTGCCCGGGCATGCTTGCTGGTGTTGCGCCATGCGCGGCTGACGTCAGTTGCAGCTGTCCGTTTTCAATTTCGATAGAACTGTGACAGACTAATGCAAGGCTTCTCGATGCTGACAAATCATCAACGAACAATGAAGTTGTGTGCAACTGAAATAAACGATGTACCTAACATACGGTACACTGCTTTCGCTAAAGAAATGAGAACAGACACAATTGTAAAGCATGCCAATTTTATTACACAAACACATATCATGCGTTGTAATCACAGACCACTTGTCGATTCATTGAAATTTCAATGGTGCTGAAATATTCGACAAAGCATAAATTGTTCATCTCCAGTCGAATAGAACCGCGTTTGGCTGGATGGAGGTGAGAGCCTTCTTTCAGGTCGGGGGTCAAATCTAAAGCATAGAGCGTAAAACCGTCATTGAATTCTTCCCTGGAAATTTGATTTCCTTCATCTTTGAAAAACTGTACCGTTCCGATGAAAGGAGACATGTATTCGCGCAAGGTACACATCTCAGATTTATTACACACGAAACAACACATCAAGTTGGCGGTTAATGCTGAAATATTCACCAAAGCAAATAATATTCAATATGTATGGCAAGACGTCGGCGAAATCTAGTTGGATCGCATTTAGCATGAAGTAGAACAATTTGTTTTCACTGAATGTAGATTTCACACTATGGGCTTTCGAAGTTTCCAAGTTAAAGCGTGTAAAATTTTTTTACTGAAAACGACAGCAGTGGGTATTTCAGACCAATCAACATTCAGTCACTTTATTTCTGCTGCAGTGAAATTCACACCAGGGAAATATAGATGCAGTTTACCTACTGAAAAAGGTGTGATAACGTATGAAAAAAAATATGTAACTGTGTCTATTTGCAGATGCTTTGGTGATTTTTGAAAAATAAGTTGAAACGCAAACAAATCGGAATTGTTTTCCAATGGATTGCTAAAGTGATTGAATCAGTTTAGTTTTCAATTGGTTTGTTTCAATAGTATGTGTTTGTTTGCAAATTTTCTACTGTTGTTTCTGAACCAACTTGTACAACACGTATTTTTCTTTTTCAGAATCGAAATAGTATAAATTGAGCATTGAGTTGTACATCATTTGAGTATCAGAAAATTGAGTTGTACAAAAGTCATGTTTATATCAAAAAACTGAAAACGGTGATAAAGTGTATTTCGCATTAGTCAATTTTAATTATTGTAATGCAGCAAGACTGCAAATGGATCTTCTCAAATAAAGTTAGAAACGAGACATTTCAATTACATTCTGATACCTAAAATGTACCTGATAGAGAAACGATATCAAGGTATTGCTGTCAGTTATAGTGATATTAATTCTGTCGCGTAACGTTGCATCGTCATCAAATGTTTGAAGGTGTATGACGCAGATAAATGTATCGAGTTTGTATCATGAATTGCATTACCAGATGCAGTTAACATCAAATAGGCACCAAGTAAAGCTCTAATGTAAAGTTTTCAAACCAGAGTCAACGTTGCCAAACCAGTAAGTGTGGCTTGACGCAGAGTGCGGTACCCACAACATATATATTCAGGTCATGCGCAGTCTTTTTCAAAGTTGTCAGATGTTTCATGGTAGTGTAAATCTGCAATGTGAGTCAACTTACACCCAACAAATCAAGTAACTCTACGATCAACTAATTTACAAAACACTGTATGGCACAAGCATCAAACTATGCTAGCAAGCTTAGCATATGTCACAACCAGTCTTTGAAAATCGCAGTACACAGAAATAACTTGGAAAAGCGTATTATGCAGAGTTGCTACTTTGCAAAAATTTAAAACCTCGACGAAACGCAAGGTTCTTCTGAAATACTTCCACGTTTTGTTTCAGCATTTCGGAGCGTTTTTGCAATAGACGCTTCACTACCTGTGTAAAAATCCATGTTTGTCTTTAGTTTCAAATGTTGTCCTTCAGTTGTTCAAAAAATATGTAATTGTTTGCAATTAGTTTGTGCTTGCTTCTTGTCATCAAGCACAAAAAAATTCGAAACAATTTTGTTTTTAATTTTTAAAAACTGTTTGCAATATTATTCGGATGCTAGTCGAATGATTACCTAATGCGTGCAAGGCAAGTGCGAATGCACTTGGTGGAAACAAACTGACCGAACGTAAGTACGCCACTAGGAGCAGTGGTTTGTGACTTTCATTAGTTTCAGCATAGCTAATGTATTTGCGGTTTTGAGTACCAAGGGAATATGTGGGATTTAGCTATCATAACAAAACCCTAACTGGTGTCGCAACACACCTAATCGTTATACAGCCTTAGAAAGCATCAGATCGCAAACGTCATAGTGAAGTCAAAACACAAGAGCACATGTTTATCGCTGTCAGATTCTTGTGTTTACAATTCAATATGACAATATTCATCATTGAATTGCTCAGCACAGGACCACCAGCCATGTTCTGCAAAGTTAACATAGAGCTTACTTTTGTAGTCTCCGAGAGAATTTCGCTCTGATTTCAAAAGCTTTCTGGATTGCAGAAAAAGCGAATAGTCTTTACTTCCACGTCAGAAATTGTTCAGAGCTTCTTACAAACATTAACAAAGTTATTAGTTTCAGCAATCTGGTACCAATATGTTTTGAAGCGACAATATTTGATAATGGGCACATGATCATAAATAAACTTGTTTCCTTTTGATACAAGAAAAACACTTGACACCTAAACAATTTCACGCCGATTTCAAAATATTTCTAGATTGTTGAAAACGTGAATACCTGATTAGTTGTTTTTTGATGTAAGCATTTCACTTGTAAGTCAAAAGTTATTACCATTTGAAAAATTGTGTTTCTCTCATACATTCCTCTCACAAGGTATAACACAAAATCACTGGTTGCTGTTGCAATGCCATGATTTGTTCAGCAATTTAGATAATTTTTACATAAAAGTTTGTAAAACAATATAATTTGCAAATGCAACAGTTTGCAAATGGGTTTGCTGCGTTGACGATAAATGTTTTGGTAGATCACTTACTTACAGAGTCTTGTCTCTCGCTGTCAGATTGACGGTCGTTTTCACTTAAAATAGGAAAATAGTTTCTGACAACAATATAATCACAAATTTTATAGCAAAACCTATGTTGCACTATTGCTCTGTAAAAAAACGTTGGGTTATTTTTTGTTTCATTGAAATGTAAATCCGAAACGAAAAGTTACTCCTATCCAAAGATGTATGTCGCTGACAAAATGTTGCGTTATGAAACATTCGATAACGATGTGATCATGACATCTATATCAAAATTTTTGGAATTCATTGAACTATTGTTCTGTAAAATATCTGTGGGATTTTACATGAAATTATAACGCAAGGTCATTTTGACGTACAGAGCTGAGACACGGCACGCATTTCACAGTGCGCAAGTTGACGGACCACGTTGCTCGCTGTTGACGGAATTTGAAAAACCGCAAGACCGCGTCAGATAATTGACACATCAACGGCGTCGGGGCGCAAGATGACACATCAAGTGGCTTGCTCCTAAGTGTACTTTGGAAAATCGTGTTGACGTCAGGCATTCTTGTCTCAACTTGAATGAAAAATTAAATATACCTCTATTACACAAAACGAAATAATACGTCACACTTGTTTGAGAATGTTAATGTAGTAGCTTGTACAATCAGTACTCTTAGCGTGAGAATCAGTGAATCTGCAACAATTTCAAGTTGAGACGATTGAGCGTGAATTTATTGACAGAAACATTATTCAGGTCAATGTTAACATAAATAAATCATGAAAAAAGCAGTCACTTGTATTGAATTCTCGAGATCCATATCATTGCGTTGATCGTGAAGTTAAAACACTATAGTTGTGCTCTTTATCAATTTTTGTAAATTGATTATCAATTTTTGTAAGGTCGATGGATTGAACATTGGAGGACGACATGGTCGACGGTTTGTTCTTCTGAGCCACACTCGCAGACCGCAGAGGAGGACATACCCCATTTGTACAAGCAGGAGTGGAAACGTCCGACACCAGTGCGGAGGCGGTTAAGCCGGACCCACGCTGTTCGTAGGCAGGGCCATTCCGCACCCACGCTCGGCCATTCCGCACCCACGCTGTTCTTGAGAGGGTCGTTCCGGTGTCAAGCGAAATTCCTGACCTCTGCGAAATTTCTGTTTGTCAGTTATTTTGCTTCTCTGACTAAAGGAATAAAGTTTGACGATTACTTTTTTCTCGTGTGTTGTGTAAATTAAAACTTTTTGGTTAGACCTCAGATACCCACAACAAGCTACAGAGCGGGAATTACTATACTCACTGAAAAATATTGGACTCATTCCTTCACCTCAATGATTTTTCTTTTTCTAACCCTGACATAAACCAAACCCGACACTCTTACCTAAACACAAAACCCTAAGCCCTAATCATCAGTTTTCTCAGCGTATTTCATATGCAGAATATTGCTCTGTGCATGCGCACATGACGTGAGGTCAGAAATTTCGCTTTTCACCGGGAAGGTGGGTGCTGGTGTCGGGGATGAAAGTGCGGAGTCTAGTAAGGTTGCCCAACCACTCCGCCTTCCCGTGGTGATCCGCCAGAGGTGGGACCGGATCCGGAGTACCGGAGTCGACTCCAAAAGAATTCTGCGTTTTTCTTTCGGACCCGGATCCGGAGTCAAAAATTTGTGAAAAACCGGACCCGGAGTCACTTTTCAAATTCGGCAGCAGCAGGAGTCTGTGTTAGTCATTTCCTAAGTAAAAACATGGGTAAATCTCGGCTGCATCAATGATTGTAACCGGAGTCTGAACAGGAGTCGGATTCTCAAATTTGAATAATTGCCGGATCCATATCCGGGCCTGGATTCAAAAATTTTGGAACAGGAGCGGAGTCGGAGTCTGCAAAAGTGACTCCGGCTACCTCTGTGATCCGCCCAGTTCGCCGCACGTCATAGGTGTACAGGATCCGAATTTCAGGACTCGAGTCCAGCAGGAGTCAGCACATTTTGAACAAATCGGATCGGATACGGACTATGGTTTTATTCATGTTTCCGGATCAGGATTTTCAAATTTCTTTTTTTTTGGTACTTGACGCCAACACAATCATAAAATGAATTTATGTAAAGATAGGAAGTGATTTTGTTCGCATCAACTGCAGATGTGTGAAGGTGGCACCGGACATGGCACCGAACGTGTCGTTCAGCGCACCAGTGCTGAGTCCACCACCATAACAGAGATGAACATGGATTTGAATTTAAATTCGACGGATATTCAAATTTGTGATGGATTTAGATTGGATTTGACAAATTCTGCTTAACCGGATTTGGATTTGATAATCTTGTTTGGAATTTCTTTGCAACTGTCGGTTCTGTTTCGGAGCTGCAGATTACTGCATTTATTCTGTATGATTGCTTGACTGGAATTTCTCACATCCGTCGAAATTGTACATCTTGTTTGTAATTTGAACATTAGCACAAAAAGTATCCAGTGATGCTAGGTACAAGCCTTGAAGCCTGCTCTGCTATGTCATCAAAGTTAAAGGAGTTAAAGAAATTGTCAGCAAAGTTAAAGGAAGTGGTATGACTTTCGTTGCTTCCGTCTTTTTTCTCTTCCTATGATCGTTGTAGTGCAGTGTTTTATAGGTTTGTAGCCTAATGCGATTGGTTCGCTTGTACTCAGTACTGTGTATTGTACCCGGTAATTTGTTTGTCTGATTTGATACCTTACACTTGACTTTATAACTGAGCTTCTCATTGCATTTGATGCTAATAGTGCTTACCTTGAAGTCTTTGAAGTGTCCGTTATTATAGTGTTGGTAATCAAAAATAGAGCATATGTTAACTTGAGTTTGTTTTCAAGGTATTTATTGGAAGTGTCTATTTTGCTTCATGAGGCAAACACTGTGCTGGGATTATTTTGCCACTGGTAGAATGCAGCTGATAGAATTTTGGATTTAAACAGGATTTGGATTTGGACAGAAGCGGATCTACCCAGTATGTTTAGGGGGGGGATTTCATTAATCTTTGGCAGTCAAGGCTCATTACGGGTTCACTACTGAAAGAGAGATAAAGTATACTTCACAACCCTGCTGTGACAAAACAATGGACAGCAAAACGACCTTATATCGCGAATGCTGTTTCCAAATTCTACAGAATCATGGTGAAAAAAGTTAGTTTTTTAGGTTTTAGGGGATTGGGCGATCGCCCCGATAGCCCCACCTGAATCGGCCGCTGTATTTGGAACTGCCAGTTTATCGGATTTGGACTTTGAAATGAATTTGTCGGATTGGACTTGGATATAGATTTAAATAGCCCACATCCGTTCATCTCTGCACCATAGTAGCCCATCAGTCCACTGACAGGCTCAATACAACGCAGGGACCGAGTTTGCTAAAAATCTTTACCGGGGATAAACCTTTGTTGCTTGCGTTTCGATATCGCCACCATGTTCGCTCAACCGTAGTACGACCTTTGGCAAAATGGGGGACACATTGTGGAATTTATATATTTTGGTGACCATGGCCGAAGTGCGGTCCCGGGCATCCAAGGCAGGGAGGCATCCATTGAGTGCAATTACAAAAAATACATTTTATTGAAATACTGTAACTAGATGCTTCTTCGTATTGCAAGGCTACCAACACACACTTGCATGTATGTGATGGGAACTTGCCTGAGGGGGGATGAAAATCTTAGTTAAGTCACCCGCGAGAGGAACCAAGCACTGCCATCGTTATCTTAAGGCATTACATCCTATCTCTCTTCCCACTTTCGTACCCTGGCTAATTCCTGCTAGCCTATTTTCAATTTTCAATTTGTTTTCAAAATATTTTTCAATTCTCTCTAGAGTCTGGTCTCTTAAACTGGGGGCGTGGAAGGTTCGCAAGGGGACTGAGAATGTGGCAACGACATACCGTTGAAAATTTTAAGGCTGCGTGGCGTTCTAACGTTGGTCAGTTGTCAGGTAATCGTGCCAGCATACAGGTCTTCTTCTCATTGCTTGAAACAGTTTTGCAAATGTCTCTTACCGTCTTGTTTTTTCACCACCAACAGAAACCGCGCACCAGTCTTAGTAATTTAAAAAGAGTGAAAACGTGGCTTCGATCGACGATGCCAGGTGAACACTTGTGCGGTATGATGAGCGTTCACCGTAAAAAATCAGCAAACAAGCAAGGTTATCTTGAAAGGGCGATTGATCGCTTTGCACGAGATCCAAACGTTTGCAGCTCTTGTTTCTAAGTGACGCTGACTTGTGTTGCTATGTAAAATAAATCCACAGTTTGTGGCTTCGTTAAAGACCGTGGCGATGCTTCTTTAACAAGAATACCCTTGCTTGGAGAAAAACAATCTGCAGATAGCCTATTGTGTAAGCTGAACTGGCTATGGCTACCAACCAAGGGCTTTTTGTGACTGTTGCCACAACATGAGGCATTTTGCTTGTGCTGTAGAAAGGGTAAAGCGTTTTCTTAACAACCATTTGCATTGCATCGTCAGCAACTTGAAACGTATAATCAAAATATAACGAAAAGTATAATCAAAATATAAAAAATAAACTTTTAAAAAGGCAGAAAATTTTTGACTTTATTGACTTGCCCTAGTAATTAGCCTTGACGTTTTCAGGCCGTTGCGGAGTAGATTACAGCTTCCTTGAGTGGATTGTGAGAACTAAAGGATCTTTTTGCGCTTGAGGGAACGGCGTTTCCACGCCTGTCTTTTTACCACTACATACCTGCGAACAGGATTAATTACAGGATTGGACGCTTTTTCACAAAATCTTTTGACAAAATTGCACGTTACGGTGACGTCACTTTGTGAAGAGAAGCAGAAGTTTTTCACCAGTTTAATTTCAGTTCTAGTTACAACATACGCCATATATAGGCTTTTGAAAAGGTGCTTTGTAATTTAGGATGACGATGCATAAGTTCAAGCGTTATTCAGGAAAGCGTCCTTGCCGTGTATACAACAACAAATCCGTTGTTTTTTCTAAACGTCTTTTGACATTACAACCGTCACTTCCTAAGCGCACATACGTAAGCTAAAATTCAAACTGCTGTTGGTTTATTCATTGTGCGCTGCAATCGGCTGTTCACTGTTGTAACCAGCAAACCTACTATTCATAAACAAAGCAGGTAGCATTAGTTGTGTTCCTCAAACACCAGTGGTTCTTAAAATTTTGTCGGAGATTCAGTTTCTGTAAGCGTTGGGATTTGTCAATCACATAATATCAAACATAATCAGATAAGATGTTAATCGGGAGTTTTTCAACAGTGCTTGTTGAGGGAAGGGCCATAACTTCGCTACTTGTAATGTGTTGATATGCAACAGGTGAGCGGCAGTAGAGTTCAATAGCTCATCGTATAGTTTTAAATAAAGTTGTTCTGGTTGTCAGTTGTCTACACATGTTTTGTCGACCTCCAGATATATTGCAATATGCACACATAGCACTGTGCAACAGTACACAGCAAGGCTGCGGAGCGTCATGAAAGTGAAACTGCTATAGCTCCAGAGCTTTTCCTTTTCATGAACGTGGCTCCGTCTTCAACTTCAGAGCTCTTGGTTTTAATGAGTACAGGTCCAACTCCGGAGTTTTCCGTTTTCACAACACGACTCCAACTTCGGGTTTTGTTCGTTTTCACACATTAACATGTTTCATTGTTTTGGAAAATTATCGAGTACACAAAATTAAATGAATATGTCGCTTATCAGGCCCACAACCAGAGGGGCAACCGGACGATTGCCCGCCCACGAAACTTTCAAAAATATGCAAAGTTGTTAGGTACATTAACTTACAATCATTTTGCTCCCCAGTATCAGCTGGTTGCGGCCTACCTCTTATTTGGTGTGCCTCAAATTTATTAGGAAATGAAAAATATCTAGTATACAAAATTGAAACAATATACCACACATAAGTGAGTATGTTAATTAGGCACTTTTTTACAAGCGCTCTTGCCATGCGAAAATCAGCGAATAAACAACAATTACAAGTTCAGACGATTCAGAAAACAATTGCGGGCAGAAACGTTACTCAAGTTAATGGTTACATAAATTCCGGAAAGGCAGTCACTGATTTTGTTGTTATTGCATGGGAACCTACAATATTTATCAAGAAACATCTGCTTGGAAACCTGCATTTGTGTCCGATTGTTTTGACACAGTCCAGTCCCAATCGTATGAAGTAGTACGTCGGACAACACGGCGGTATGTAGCAGTACAAAGCAGTGTGTAGCAATGTAAAGCACTATGCTGCATATATACATAGCACTGTGAAGCAGTATGTGGGAGTATACAGCACTATTATGGAGGAGTATATAGCACACTGCAGCAGTTTGAATGAGGATATAGCAGTGCAAAAGTATACAAGAGTATGTAGCAGTTCAAAGCACTATGCAGTAATATGTAGAAGTATGTAGCAGTATACAGCACATTGCTGCAGTATAAATCATTATGCAGCAGCATAAAGCAACACATTGTCTACACACGTTTTGTCGAACTAGAGAAAGCATATGACCAGGCTCCTCGTGAAAAGCTTTGGGGAATGTTCAGGGAGCACGGTGTTGACGGCCACCTGTTACTGGCCGTCAAATCACTGTATTCCTGCTCAGAAATTTGTGTCCGTGTCGGGGGAGTTAAATATCAACCGTTCACCGTTGCTGTTGGACTCAGACAAGGGTGTTTTCTGTCAC
>JGI24021J15306_10012328_pt1 | contig 10614 bp, 10 predicted proteins | sample Ectturendosymbi1_FD_15306 | JGI IMG/M metagenome (IMG submission 15306) | reverse complement strand
TGTCGGGGATGAAAGTACCGCGTCTCGTGGTGTTGTGCAACCAATCCGCATTCCATCGGTGATCCGCCCAGAGCGCCGCACGTATACTGCTGTTTTCAGTTGAACTGGTGAGTTGTTGTGGGGCGGGTACAATGGGTGTCTCGATTTGAGGCGCCGTACATTCACACTCTGTGGACAGTTGAGCAGATATCCAGGCTCCATGGCACAGCGTGCTAGAGACAGTGTGACTTCTTTGCGAAGCTCAGCAGGTTGAGTGCCTGCGAGGATTGGAAGGTTGTCCGCTGGTGCAGGACGCAGGCATCCAGTCACAATTCGCAAGGCGTCGTTGATGGCGGGGTCGATAAGGCGCGTATGAGAACTGCAGGAGCGCAGTACTCTGTGGTTGAGTGGACCAGGGCTGGGGTAGCCATTCGCAGCGTTGTTGCTCCAGTACCCCAGCCAGAGCTAGCAAGCCACCGCAAGATTGTGACGCGTGATAACTCGAGGTATCGGCGATACGTGAGCGATCTGTCCAACGTTAGGCCTACTCCGATGCATTTGTGTTCGGAGCAGAAGGCCGGGGTTTCATTGCTGTGGTTGACGTTTTGCTACGTTTAGCTTCCTTGTTGTTGAGGTGGAAGACTGCGGAGACCTTTTTGTAGCTCTGAGCTTTAGCTTCCAGGTTTGGAGGTATTCACTTACGGTTGCCATGTCTTTGCTAAGCACCCCTTCCACTGCCTGGCAGTCTCCATCAGCATGCATGATTGCTAAATGGTCAGCATATCCATGCTTTCTGGAGGCGGTGTTTAGAGATGTAGATGTTGAAGAGGAGTGCCAGGAGTTAACCCTGTGGGACGCCGTTCTTGAGGCGTCGTTTGTGGCTTACAACTATGGAAAAATAGATACGTGCAAGTTCTAATCATCACAGAGGCATGGAAGCCGGCAGATTCCTCAGAAGCTTGCCGCGAGGTTAGAGTTGGTTCTGTTGTTAATTATGCGACGTCGGACTTTTGCAACATTTTCTACAATTGAGAAAGCTCTCGCGGGCCGCATGTGCCCCGCGGGCCGTATGTTGTGCAGGCCTGCTCTGTCGGGATCACTCTTTTATTGGTTGTTCGTGCAACATTCACATAGGTGTTATTCCTAGCGCACATCCCATTGGTGGTGTATCACGCATTCAACACCGCGCCTACCGAGTGTTTGCAGCAATAAAATGACAATTTCACAAAACCCTTCAGTTTGAGAAAACATCCTTTGTAAGAAATCAGAAAGGCCATCTTCTGGGCCAAATTATGTATTGTGTTCTCACATCACTGAGTGCATGTCTGACTTGTAACAATTATGGTGTGAAGCTTACGTTTTGCAAGCTGGATGTACTTTCTAATACAGTAGATATTGCTAAAAATGAATTATAGTTATTTTCCTCAGTTTGGAAATTGAAATCAACAAATCTAACAAAACTGCATGCAACTACCACAACGTTGTGTTCAATTTGCAAGTGCCATTAGTGACAAGAAGTCCTGCTCAGACAACGTTTCTGCTTGTCGAGCAACATCAATCAAGAGGAACCTGTAGTAGGTAAATCCCTGCTAAGGTACACTTCGTTTCAAAATAATCTTAAATTTATTCAAATTTACAGTATTAACTTCGAAAAATAGTCACACATTATAGAATTGAAATCATGTAGCTCCAGTCAGTTTGTGGCACAAAATTGAAAAATGCTTTTGCATCGTCCCTTGCAAAACATGCTTGGGGTTGAACGTTTCGCCAAGTCTTAAAAACTTTTTCGTGAGGACTTACTCCCTGTTCTTATTGCATTTACCCTTAAAACCAGATAAGGGATACTTACCAAAATCAGATACTTTCGAAAACATCAAAGATATTAGAAGATACACAATCAAAATATGCTGCCCGTGCAAACTGCCATGCAAACGGTTTTTCAAAAATATCCAGAAGTGAACCGCAAAAACATTTAGTTTTTACAAACACCCGTATTAATATCATCGGTTTAGTGCATTTCCATGGAAACAACAGCAAAAAAGTGCCAAACGAGCGTTTGCATGAGGAGGTCCTGAACGAAAAAGTGATATACAATCGCGCTCAACAGTTTAAGATCACCTGCTCAAAATTTGGATTTTTGCAAGTGTGGGAAATTGTCTCATCTCTTTCGTCACTGCTTTTTATGTTGAAAGAAGGTTATTACACCACAGATGCTTCTATTGCAACCTTTAAGAATGAGTTTTTTTTAATGATTTGGTTGTAGTGGATGCAAAAATATTCCAAATTATCGCAAATTTTGCTACTGAAAACATGGGCAAAAAAGGGAGTTTATCAGTTTTGGGGAGGTCAAAAATCGTTACATTGCATGAGGAGGAGTATTCAGAAAGGCATATATCCGAAAAAGTGAAGTTCAGCAAGACAGCAATCCATCAGGCGGTCGTCAAGTTCAAGACGTTCGGTAGTTTTCAGGACTTGCGCTGGGCTGATAGGTTCAAGGTTACCAGCCAAAGAGGTCAACACATGATAAAGAAGATGGTAGTGCGCTCACCCACCACTTCGAGCAAAAATATTCGATCAGATTTGTTGCTCATGCAGTAGGTACGGATGTCAGTACATCTACCATGAAAGTTGTTTCAGTAATGAATTTGGGCTCAGAGCTTGTAAATCTGCCAGAAAACCTAGGCTTACACATTCCATAAAAGCTAAGTGATATGCCTTTGCTTATCCTCACCTCGATTGGACAGCTGAAAAGTGGAGAAAGGTATTATGGATGGATTGCTGTCTTGCTGAACTTCACTATTTCAGATATTTACCCTTCTGCGTATCCCTCATTATGCAGTGTAACAATTTTTGCCCGTCCACAACTGATAACCCCTTTTTTGCCCATGTTTTCAGCAGCAAAACTTGCAATAATTTTGAATATTTTTGCTTCCAAGACAACCAGATCATTAAAAAGCTCGTTCTTAAATGTTGTAATAGAAGCATCAGTGATGTAACAATTTTCTTCCAACATAAAAAGCAATGTGACAAAATAAATGGGACAATTTTCCAAACTTGTCGCAAAAATCCAAATTTTAGGCAGGTGGTCTTCAACTTTTGAGCGCGACTGTAGATTTACACTCAATTACATTTTAGGAAACTAGCAAGGCAAACATGAAATAGTGACAGTGTATCAGTATGCAGTGTTGACGGTTTATTGATTCTTTCCAAAATATAGCTCCAGGAATAACAGAAACTGCAAAAAGTAAAATATATACTTGAATTTATAGGACGATTTATTTGGAAAGCAATTTCTGGCACATTTGTTCTGTCGAGGAAATCAGATGTTCCGGTGGAAAATAAAACATTTGCTTAAGATCTCAATCAAAAATGTTTAATTTTTTTACAGCGTCTTAGCTCAAGCTACGTCGTTCTTTTTTTGAGCCAGTTCTTCAAACCACAGCTAGGCCGCACTAGATCTCCGGGCAGGTGTTGAGCAGCCATTGAATATCGCTGTTTGCATACACCAACACTTCGTTCAAGATCATGGTTTATACTCCGGTTTATGCCATAACACATTTACCCGATTTTTTAGTTAAATCAATATACAAAACCTTATATTTTATGTTTAGACTTCAACTCAAGTTCTGCAATAATTTTTACTTTTGTTATGCAATAACAAAACACTTGTACAGAACCGAACCTCAGGAGCAAACGTGTTTTAGTCAAGCAGGCTGTGCGCGGGTATGAGCCTAGTTTACATGCTGTACGTTGCCTGCAATTTTTCACCAATGTCCGTGACCACTGGTGTTCTCGGAGAAATTGCCCTCACTTGTTTTGAAAAACTGGCGGAATTATCTTTTTTGCTCTGGCTCCAAAATATTGTACTGTAAGTTGTGACATTTTGAAAAGCTCTCAACAGTACAGTCAAGAAACTTGAATGCGGTGGTTTTCCAACTGACCGTGCGCCAAAGTATTTTGAAACATTGAAGCCGCTGACCACGGTCGATCATAATTTCTCTAATTTTACTAACCTGTATGATTTGCTTCGGTCTGAGTTACGACCACGGCAAAGAAACCAAAAAATATCAGAGTTGCTGTCATACAAAACATATCTAAGAAACAAGCTAACACGAATGATGTTTCAGACAAAAATNTCTTCCTGCATGCAAGCAGGCATAATTTAAGAAATACATTACAAATAAAAAAAGAACTTTTAACTCACTAGTATCAATTTGTTTAACCATAACCTAATTATCACTACAGTTACTGCCAAAGTAGCTGAATGATCCATGGCCCCGCTTAGCTCATAGTTCAGGGTGAACGGAGATTGACATCCACAAACCACTCGTGGCACCCTAAGTGAGGTAAAAAGCGAGTACAGCCAAAATTTCTTTCATTTTAAGCTCATTCAGGTCGATTATAAAAAGATATACAAACAGAAAACAAGAAGTGTTATCTTGAAAGTACATATTTTAGTGTCCATATTTCATGGAAATGATGGATGCTATAAAAATAGATGAGCAGTCTATACAGCAATTCAATTTCAGCACTTCACCACCTATAATGCTGGGGGAAGACTGAAATCCAACCTCAGATGCATTAATAAAATTTACCACCCAATCACGCTCCCGTTTTCTCAGTGACGATAACGACCATTTTTACTACGGTCGAGGTTGCACTAAAACGCATTTTGTTATTGTGGAAAAAGAATGTGTTTGTCAAATAGCCTCGAGAGTCGAGACTCTCTAATTTTTCCACAACCAACACTGTATACACCTACACATATTGCCAGCTTCTGTTTTTGGCTGATGCACTTTGGCAAGAGTACTGCAAATCAGCTGCACTGACACAACGTTCACCATTAAACTTCCCCGAACGAGGCTTATAATGGTGATTTGTTAAAATATCATTTAAGGCTAAACGCTTTAGGATTTGAATTTACTGAGAGAAAAACAACCTCATCTAAACCAGTAACTAGTAATAAACAGACGATTCTCCAACCATATTTTTTTAATGTTTAGGACTCGAAATGTTTATCTGTTTGCTGCATAGTACTGTATTCATTGTATTGGACACAGCTAAAAAGGATGCAAATTAAATGTCAAACAAATTCTAACTTCAACCAAAGGCATTTACATACAGAAAGTGTATCAAGGAAACGGGGTAAAAATTGGAAGTCTTGTAGTGCAAAAAGCAACGATGTGAATGAACATATGAAGCGATTTGTCTTCACGTCATTGTCCATTTGTAATGTATGTTTGAACAATAGCATTTGCAGCTGTAAAAATCAGTTTCTACTTGGTAAAATGCATGCATTATAGATTTTGCTTTGAAATATTCATTTTGATTGTCTAATTGGGATCCTCAATTCAATTTTTTAAGTACATGAAAACAAAACAAGCAACAAACAATACAATTGGTCCATTGTATATACCTTGCAACTGAGTCTAAAGTGTCTTATGTAAAGAGATTATGTAACTGCAAGCAACCACAAAAGATCAATGATCAAACGAATTTTGCTTAGTTATTAGGAACTTGATCCAAAATAAGGAGCGTTTTGGAGTAGACATACACTGATCTATAAAAACCTGTACGGTTTAATATCTGTTGTTGGAAGCACACCATTTCTTGCGACTTTTAGCAACGAATTCATGCCATTGCACGATAGTGGCAGTTCCGCTGCATTTGAAAAAAAAAAGCTAACGTTATTGTTGAGTTGTGTTTTTTCGAACTTTCCTTGTGCGCGTTTGGCACAAATTCCACGGCGTTGATTGTTGCATTGTTTCTGCCGGCAAATGATTTATTCTACGCAGCGCGTTGATTCGTTATGCGCGCTCTGTACCTCTTGGTCGGTCGCAATATACTGTCGCCTTTGTTGGTAACTCATTCTACTCGATACGCTCTCTACAGCTCTACATTACTGTACTCAAACCGTAAGCGGAACCGTCTGCCTTGTTTTCAGTTATCTTCTCCGAATAAAGTACAGTGCTTTTTGTACAAGGTGCTCTGAGTTTTGAAATTCTGTCAGGGAAAAACACAACAGTTATAAATCTTAAATACTTCCAAGATTTTAAATACTGTCCGACGTAAGGATCACAATCGTGAATGTCGTCCTTGTGCCGTCTGTATTTTTTTTATATACTAGCTACAAAATTCTTGAGTATACCAACCGAGATCTTGAGAAATATTTTCATAACTGTGCATTTCAACATTGATCTAGCTAAGTCTGAAGCATTTCCAGATTGTTTTGATAGATGTGGATGTTGACTTTTTGTGATGCAGGTCTTGGTACAGCGCCCTTATTCTTGAGGCCTGCACCCAGTACTTAGCCTTGATATTTTGTCCGCAATGTCACATTTTAACAAGGCTTGGAAAAGTTGATTTGTTAGATGACTTTTGATACAAGGTAAAACAACCATAAATGTAAGTGTTCAGCAACATTTTTCAGACATCGGTTTCGCACCTCGGTTTTTGGCCAAATTTTCGTCAATGTGTCCATGGTTCAATACACGGATTGCGTCACTTATTTCCAAGTTTAAAAGCAGACATTGCAATACTATAACCCTCTACTTGACTTTTATAACTTCTTCGTGTTCATAATCGTTAATCTATATTTCCATTGCCAAGGCGTAGATTGGAATACGCTTGCAATAAAAGTTCAATGATGCAGAGTTAAAATGACACTTGCACGCTTTCACAGGTCTTCAGAACCAGACGCTAAGTTTGAGAACTTAAGATCTTCCTAACGATAAAAATGATGACCAAACGAAGTCGAAGACATGTGGTAGACAATTCAGTAAACGCTGCTACCATCATCAGTACGGTGAAATATGACTGCAATAAGCTTGCTGAAAGTTTTTCTAGCTACCCGGGAGAATGGCGCTGTAAAAATGAAAGAAAAGCGAAAACTTGTGACAGAATCACAGAAATGACATAGTTGCAAAAAGCGTGAGCAGACTCAGCAAGATTCGTGCCGGTGGTGACGCGTACGAAGCTTTGCTACAGTTAAAAATGCATATGGGCATCAGTGGAACATGATTTGTGTTTACGCTCTCTTGTGTTTTTGAAAAATTTTACTGGACAGTTTTAGACTTGTTGATAATATTTAAAAAGGTGGATTTGATTGAAAGGTTATTACACGAAATAGAGTAGTTCAGCTAAAAGTTACGCGGGCTCGTTTTTGAATAGGAAAATTGTCATCCATCTAATCGAAGCCTCAAAGTTTTTTACAATCTTTTCACGGCTATTCATTCAGATCGGTGAGAACTCACCGATCTAAGTGGATCAAGTGCCCAGATGTGCTATGAACAGTGCACATTATATATATTTACATCGTAATTACAACAGTCATCATAATTGTGCAGGTGTGTTACATAGTGGGGGAAAATTAAAGACTTGAAAAAACATCAGACATTTGAACTGCGCGTGTTATGATATTAAACGAAAATTCATGCTGCTGAACAAATGCGTATAGGTTGTTGCAAACCAAAGCATCAAATGTCTTTACGGAACATTTAACTGATGGTAAATTACACTTGCTATTTTTGAAATGTGAAACAAAAATCGGTAGTCGTTGTTAAAACAACAGGCAATACGCAAGCAGCTTAAAGCCAGACTACGTGCACCTGTTCCAAAGTTAGCAGGTATGGATTGACACGCAGCAGAAACAAAACAAAGACTTTACTGCAGCCAAGCATTGAGTGGATATCCTTAATTTGTTTGCAACAAAGTAGTGTGACTTCACCTGTTTCTGAACGTCAGTGTTGTCCCTATATCAAGCATGAAACACCATACCAAGATATTTAATTTGTTCAGAAAAGCCCATATGCTTCGGTATTTTTATATTTTCGGGAAGGAAAATCTTAAACTGTTTTCAATTTCAAACACAATCTCTTGTTCAGGAACGTAGTGTGCTGCTACAAGACGTTAAAGTTTTTAACTGCAGCAGCAGCGACTTTCTAATCGTTTATGCTGCACGTTGCAAAGCCTCAAAATTAATACGTCGTCCAGGAACCATCATAGCATTTCTGCCTAGCCAAATTTTCCAATTGCCATGAAAACGACGTGATGACATTTCTAACAAAAGTTTTGCTCCGTGAAAACGATAATCAAATATTTAAAAATGGAAACATCAAACTAACCAAGCATAGAAGCGAAATATTTTGAATGGTCTTCAGCACACCATCCTGATCCTTTCTTTTGCAAATGAACTACAGGAATCTTAACCTAACATGTCAAATGAAAGAGCCTTAAGTGGTTTGCCTTGCAATAGAAATAAAATGATGTTTCTAGTCTTTCAATGTTGCTACTTAGCGGTAAATCTACTGAAGAGAACAACATTAATCCCGAATTAGTTTTTGGTGAACTATATCGTTGCCCAGCATGTTTAAGCATATCCTGACGCAGCAGCTGCATCATGCTTTAGAATCAAGCGCAGTAGAAAACCTCGTCAGACAGACACTGTCTCTTCGAATATTTTAGCAATGCTATCTTTGTTGGAGTGTCTCAAAACTCGTGACCATTACCAGTTGAAATCGTGAGTCAGAAGTTTTCGTTTGCGACTTCCTGTGAAATGCGCTAAATGCCAGATCAGCAGTTAGCTGTTTTGTGGGCACTCCCCTACAGCAGGGGCCGGCAACGTCTTTTGCACTATGGACTGGTTTAAGCCTGGAATTGTTTTGCCGACCGGCCCCCAATAAGGCAATGAATGTTTCGTCCATGCAAATTTAATAATTGCTGAAAAATAAATTCATATTTCTACACTAGCCTAACGGTGCAAACAGGCTTGGAATCGTGAAGCCTAGCCCTAGGCCAACTGGGATTTTCCACAGAGGCAAACATAGCGAGTTCATCAAAAATTGTAGAATTTTTTAGTTCATCAAAGTTTTTTTTATTTTTTAATTTTTCAGCGACATGGTTCTGCACGTCCCGGTAACAAACTCCTCACGGACCGACACCGGGCCGCGGCCTGGAATTTGCCGACCGCTGCCTTGCAATATCTTCAACTGTCTTCAAAGGACTCCCATTCAATGAGTTCAAATAAACCCAGATTGCACACCAAAAAAACATATTCGTACAATAAAAACTTAGAAATCTTGTGTCACGAACTAAAACATATGAGTGTGCATATTTGAATTGAAACGATAATCGAATACTGATTTAATTATACCGTCGTGGCTCTTCCAAATTTTCTTCTGCAGTGCAAACATTAACATTTGGACGACCTTTCTCTTGCTCAAGACGGTTTTCATAATGTTGGTAACATACTCGATCCGTTGATGATATCTCACAATAATTGTAGAAGTACATTTGTTATTAAACTAGGAAATTTTGTGCAATCTTGCATCGCAGCGAGATCTCAAATCTCACAAAAATAAATCCCAGTGCCTTCTTCCTCTAATTGAAATTTGTTTTTTAATTTGTATGCATACCTAGGACAGACTGAAATTTAAAAAATCAGTCCTAACCCTTGTTTCACCAGTTTCTCTAATTGGCAATAGAGACAATAACATTATGTATATAACCCTGACAACGATTTTCTATGAGGATATGCAACCGATTGAACACGTTCTGCTTCATCCGATATGCGTACACTTTCTCACTGGATGTGCGCCTGCAAACACTGTTAGATAAAGTTATCTTTATATTACTGAACACATTGAAGTCGCTGATGAATTTATCACTTCAAAAAACACAGATTAATGCAATTTTTCATGATTACACGTAGACACCCAGGTCGACCAAAAAAAGCAGTTTTGGGTGGAAAAACTCCTCAGCGGGAGCCCTGGCAACATGCGGAAAAACGTCTACTACCGTAACTTGAAGTGAACGTTTGAAGATTTATTGCCGCGTTATTGTTGCGCAATGAAGACTAACAGTACAACAATCAGCTAGCAAGTTTCGCAAGCTGCCTCTGCAGGCAAAGGAGCGCACATGAGCGAACAGCGATCTCAAGATTTCATTCTCTCTTCATCTTTGGAGCGAGTTGTTGAAACCACTGCTTGGCCGCACTAGATCTCGGGGCAGGTGTTGAGCAGCCGTTCAGTTGTCTCATCGTCCAGCACCGTCAGGCCATGCAGTCCATGGGGAGGTCGATGGATTGGACATTGGAGGACAACATGGTCGACGGTTTGTTCTTCTGCACCACACTCACAGACCGCAGAGGAGGCCATACCCCATTTGCACAAGCAGGAGCGGAAAGGTCTGACACCGGTGCAGAGGCGGTTAAGCCGGACCCAGGCTCTTCTTTGGAGGATCATTCCTGGGGGGTGGGTGCCGATGTCGGGGATGAAAATGCGGAGTCTTGTGGGGCTGTCCGTCCACTCCGCGTTCCAATTGGTAATCCGCCCACTGCGCCGCACGTATGTTGCTGTTGTCAGATAAACTGATGAGATGTTGTGCGGCGGGTACAAATGGGTGTCTCAATTTGAGGCGCCGTGCGTTTGCACTCGGTGGGCGTGTGAGTGCTGAGTGGAGCAGATGTCCAGGCTCCATGGCACGGCGTGCTAGAGACAGTGTGGCTCCACTGCGACGAAGCTCAGCAGGTTGGATGCCTGCGAGGATTGGAAGGTTGTCCTCTGTTGTAGGACGCAAGCATCCAGTCACGATTCGCAAGGCGTCGTTGATGGCGGGGTCAATAAGGCGGGTATGAGC
>JGI24021J15306_10012327_pt1 | contig 10615 bp, 5 predicted proteins | sample Ectturendosymbi1_FD_15306 | JGI IMG/M metagenome (IMG submission 15306) | reverse complement strand
ACACGTTAATAACACATGTTATGCCACTTCAAAAACTATTCACAAGATTCCTTATTTTATGTTATTACCTTACCTCTTGGAAGTTATATGTTTCAGANAATAATAAATTTTTCANTGCTAAAAGTGCTTAAAAACAGGAATGTTTTNTACTAGCAAAGGTAGTAATCCTGAAATCTGATGTTTTTCATTTGNATATTTTTTCCTTTGTGTCTTGGAGATATCACTGAAAGTTTATGCAATGGAAGATCTATCAAAGGTAAGTTTGCCGCAATTGTTGCAAGTTGTTTTGATGAAAAGATATTTAAATCGTTAAATCGATTGTTACAGCAAAATATTGTTCTCTTTTTCGAAGTAATTGTGACAAAGAAGCGTTTCCCACAACGCAATTGATTGCGGCGTGACTGTATCTTGTGCACGATTAGAAACTGTAGTAGAAGAGACAGTGAGAATTGATTGCATCTCTTTTGACGCGTTGTTTGGTGCTCCACATTTGATTGCGGCCAGTCAAGTGGTGGCCACGAAAACAAGTCATTCAAATCCAGCCACCGCGGACACTACTCCACGTAGTGCTGGGAAGCCGCAGTAATGCCACTAATACTCGCTGCTTGCTCTGAAAAGAGAAACTTTGATACCATTTAACATTCATTTTTTGACTAGCCACAGTTGATTTACCTAAATGTCACGGCGTTTCATTGTATGTCCATGCGTTTCATTATATGCCATATTCTTTCAAATAGTGTACACCTTCTCCACCATTGTATGCCTATATTGTGGCGATTACGTCAAGCGTTAATACTTGGAAAGTAGAGACTTGTTTATTAAAACCTTGTGGTGATCGTATGGCTTATTAATCAATTCATTAAAGTACATGATCTGCGGTCATTTCATGTGCTTAAATGGAAATTTTAAGTTCATTGCAAAGTTATGAAAGCACCCACAGGTTGAGTAAACAAGGTGTAATTGTCTAGCAAGGTTTCTTAAGTGAGAAGCACTACTGCAGCATGAAAATTACAGTTTCAGCCACATAAATTTTTCTATAAATCTCTTTACAGCGCAGACGTTTTTCTGTTAAGATCCATTTTATTATAAAGTTATCAAATCAGGATGATTTCAAAACCCAGAGATTGTTTGCAATATGGCGTAAAAGAAATTTGAAAAACCCTTACCTATACTTTTGTATGCGAAACACTTTCACGCGGTATTTTGGTTAGAAATAAAGAGATAAATAATCGTAGGTTACAATTCATTTACAAGACTTTATAATTTAACAAATCTTAAATAAAACTTCTCATACGATACAAAACACTTCACCTGGCGGAAAAACTGCACTAAAAATATTTACGTCTGCAGCTACGACCATCGCTTCCTGTCCCTGCATTCTTGAATAAGTAGATTATTCTGTGCTTGGTCGGGATGCAGAAATAAACTGAACTGTCTGCAGCAATGTAATACACACATTCACTTGCACATTTCCGACTATTTGCGGTTCTGTTTCAAGCTTGGTATTACACTTCCACTGCTTATATTCCTACGTTGGTTGCTACGAGTATAACACAATGGAAGTGTTATTGTATTTCTTTTTACAGTTTAAGTGGTACGACAGCAATGAGATTCGATGCTTTCTTCACCGAAAAGCAGAACTGGGTAAAGGTGGATATGGAACTGTACGATGTTCTGCCCATCGCCTGCTTGGTACTATAGCTGTGAAGTGCTTCCCTGTATCTGGTGGATATGCAAACAAAGAAATAATTGCAAAAATGTAAGATTCTACACTTTAAATATACTCAAACACTTCAATTAAAAATTATATATATATTTTTCATATACTCATTTGCTTATGGATGCATCCGTAGATAATATTTGCAAAAACTGATTTTGGTAAAATCATTCAATTGGTTTGCAGACATCTGTTTTTTAATACTGTAATAATAGCGGACTTTCATGAGTGTAGCTTTAAAACGGTATTGCAACACTTTGGCCCCAGCAAGCAATTTATTTAATTTCCCAAAACTGAAATAACCTCTCAAAAGGTGTTCAAGGACACGTTTTTAAAACAATCCCTTTGTTCAAGCTAATTAGGGGCATGGCACATGGACGACAAAAATTGCTTTACTCTTTATTGTTGAGATGGGTCAAATTAGCCACAGAGAAATGGGGAAATTAAAATAACTTGCTGCCACAATGTGATGAAAGCGTATCAAATGGAAAATACGCGCAATACTGGAGAACCATTTTAAAACCAATGACCCAATCCTTAGTTTACGAAGGTTTTAAAAATTAGTTTGCATAGCTTTCAAAAATGAGAACAATTTTTTGCAGCTGGCTGAAACGCCATCAGTTATTTGCAGGCTTGTCTAATGGACGCTTTTTTCTGTCCCATCCCACGGGATTCTCACGAAACCCGTATTACGAAATACATTATGTCATGTGCAGGTCTAATTACCAGTTTCAACAATGCTGTTGCTAAGGCAACCCAAACCTCAGTGAAAGTTGGGTGATCCTGTTTCAGTAGTCACATGAGAAGGTACCAGTGTAGCGGCTGCAAACTTGTTGCATATGCCTGCGATTTGGCGATTCTGCGGCTTGGTATGCCAATCATCTGCAGTGCGTCTTGGTGATTGAATGCGTCTCCCAAGGATAGCTAAAACATTTTGTGATAGCGTTCAGACAAAACGTCAACGGGTTCGTTGCGAGGAAATGTAGCAAGCAAGTAAATCAGAAAATGCAATAAGAGAGTTTTCTTTTGTTTCTTACTTTTGTTTCCACTGACATCGTGGTATGCGAAAAGGCTACAGCAAAAAAAATAAAAACCTGAGTTGAAGTTTACGATTCAGTCAAGCCATCTATCAAAGAGAGACAGTTGAAATCGGTTCCAAACCTGCAGCCATCACATAAATTGGTTTCCAGACCGACCTTATTTTAGGGAGCCTCCCATCACTGCACCGCGTTTCAGACACTACATTTAATGCTTATTGTGCCGCGAACATTGTATTTGTCGTCTGCTTCAGACAATTTGTGCAACGGGACGTAAAAATCTCTAAAAAGGGAAATGGAACAAATTTCAAATCCCCTCTCCAATTCCATGACACTAGTTCAATGTGAATCTCATGGGAATCTCATTTCCATGAATAAGCTTAGCAATTTGTACTACTTTTTTGAAACAAAACTTCAAATATAATTTTTTTTGTATAACTATTCATTCGACATGAAACACATTAAGAAAAACTATGTGCATTTACGAATATTGCATGTTTGCTTTCAAAGCTTGGATATTTGTACGTATTGCCTGCTAAAAGTGATTTGTTTTGTTGTACTGAAGTTAAAAATGACCGGAAATTTTGTTTTTTCCAAATTTCATGCAGGCTGAGGAGAGAGCTGGAGCACCTTCTCAGAGCTCACCACGAAAATATTGTGAGAGTTTTTGGATGGTCAGAGTGGGCCAATTCAATGGGATTGATTATGGAGTACATGTCAGGTGGAAGCTTGAGGATTCTGTTGTTTGACGATGATGTTGTCCTTCACATGAACCTGAGACTTCGAATGTCTTCGGAAATAGCAAATGGTATTTCCTTTCTCCATAATTTCAATGAGAAGCACCGTCTGGTCCATGGTGACCTAAAACCAGACAACATCCTTCTTACGATGGACTTGCATTGCAAAATTGCTGACTTTGGTGGAGCAAAAATGGTGAAATACTCAATGTCTACCCCGACTCATACAGAGGCGACCCAAGGTCAGATGACAGAAGCTTACGCAGCTCCTGAAAGACTTTCTCGAACATCTGTCCCTGCGAAAGAGCAAGATACATACAGCTTTGGCTTGATCATCCATGGCATACTCAGTCGCCATTCGCCAATAGAAGGTTTTTTGTCTGAAAATGCGTACCTGCAAGCAATAAAGCAGGGTGGGCATCCTAGCATGGTAATCATTGACACACTAAAACGTGATTCAAAAGAAGGGGCCCTTATAATTACCGTGTGTTTGGAGTCTGTCATGACTAGATGTTGGAAGCAAGATCCAGCTTCCCGACCCGCCATGCTTAGTATCAGAGGTGAATTATCAGAACTCCTCCGCATTCAACCGGTCAATGAGCTTTCACGCAGTGTTGCAGAAGCGCAGTCAAGTTTACAGCCTTTTCGTCCTTGTGAATGTTCTGACGATTGTCTCCCACTTCACTGCTTCAATACAAGCAGCGGAACTTTCAATCAACGTATGATATTTGTATAATAAAAATCGTATTTACTTGGAATTTAACTCTTTTAGGTTTGTAACTGCAAAGACATGTTGCAAATACGTTTTTACTGCAAAACTAGCACATTTCAAAACAGCAATCAATAGAAATGACTTTCGTTTGCACAACTGCGAAATATCTTACAAATATTGTTTTTTAGACACGCATCAGACCAATCTTTATACTGAATCAAAAACCCAAGCCATGTCAGCCACTATCAGGAGTGCTGCTTCCAAGACGAAAAGCGGTGGGTGTTTGAGTAGAAATTTCTGCCAAAAGTAGCCTTTCATCTTCAAAGTGTTGTTGTCAAAACGATGTTTTTTCATCTCAAGTTTGTGTAAATATATTCGGAAATAATTACTTCAAGATATTTTGCAAAATGTCAGACCGGGAATCGGCAAGTTATTCTGAGAACAACAAAATTTGAGGGGGCACACAAAAAGATTTGGGGTAACTGCTCCCGAATGTTCACCCATGTCTGCGGGCCTGGGCAGAACCGTCGCCAGAAAGTCTTCCATTGGGAGCCTTTATGTTTGTGCTGGGGGCTACACATGCTGAAAATCTATATTTAATTTACAACATGAACAGCATTGGCAGATTGTGCAAATAAATTACACATATTTTCCCGCAAATACCCATAATAGACACATATTTTCCCGCAAATACCCATCATAGACTCGTATACCCATAATAGACTCGTTGTTTCCAAATAAAATTTTTTGAACGAGCTAACAAAACGAAATGGGTCGTAAACAATCGTCATTTAATTGATGGCGATTATTTCGAGATGTCGTAATGAAATGCAAATGTAAAAAAATTTGCAGGAAAATAGAATCAAGCCTATCGTTTAGTTATGATAACATTATTACCGAAGGAGCAAACATGAGACGGGTCGATTCAAAGCATATGCGCCCGATGAACGTTTTCTTTCATTAGCGCAAATTGATAAACTTTGCCATGAGCTTAAGTGATTTCTGCGTACAAAGCATGCGCATTGGACTTTTTACTGGCGGAAGCACGCATGCATAAACCTTGCTGATGTCTGGACTGTTAATTTCTTGGTGCATGGCACATGTTTACATTAATAATAATTTGTATCTCAAATCGCCTAGAAATGTTAGCAAATATAGACTAAGGCCTACGTGCATGCGACGGTTAACATCCATAATCCACTAAATGCGCTACTCTGTTTTGAGACAACTTAGCAATAATTGCTAAATAGACATTTCTAACTACACAATTAGATCCATCTGACTGTCTAAACAGCAGGCTGGGCAAATGTGTATCCTTGGTCGTAAGCACCAAAGATGTCTTGCTGCTATGCAGTACAAAATAAAGGAAGACTACCTGGGCTAGACATACAAAATTTGTTTACAAAAATCGCCACACAAAACACGCTGATCAAGTGGAAATCTGACTTCTGGACGTATACAACTAGGCATGTAGGCAGGGCCAGATAAATGAACGCGAAGCCCGTGAGGCCAAAGTCGTGTCCGAGAGGCCCCCGAAACGCTTAGCACAACCGCGCAGTTCGCTCATGTCCGATCCTTTGCCTGCGGAGGCAGGTTGCGAAACTTGCTAGCGGGTTGTCGTACTCTTGTACTTCATTGCGTAACAATAACACGGCAATAAATCTTCAAACGTTCACTTCAAGTTACGGTAGCAGGCGTTTTTCCCCATGTTACCAGGGCTCCCACTGAGGTGTTTTTACGCCCAGATCTGTTTTTTTAGTCGACCTGGGTTTCTAGCTTTAATTATGAAAAATCGCGTTAAATCTGTGTTTTCTGAAGTGGTAAATTCACCAGCAACTTCAATGTGTTCAATACTGTAGAACAACTTTACATTAGTTTTACATGCGCACATCAGGTGAGAAAGTACGCATATTGGATGAAGCAGAACGTCTCCAATCGGTTTCATATTCTCATGTAAGACCACTGTCAGGGTTATATACAGTGGTATATTTAAGAGAAGGCAAGCGAGGCACTTGCCTCTTCCCCCTCTCTTTTTGGGGGCCCCCTTCAAGATATTTGAATGAAGTAGTCCCAATTTGCTCGAATTTCATAAAGGGTGCTGAAATATATCTAAATGATTTTGATTTTATCCAACTTTGAATAAAACTCTTATACTTTACCCAGACATTTCTGAACGTACTGAAATTTTAATGGAGCTTTTTTATATAGCCCATCTTTGAACAAGACTGTTTGAAGTTGCCCACAATTGAATGAAGCTGTTGCAAATTGGAAAAATTTGATTTGACTGATGAACCTCACCCAAGTGTTTCCAATAAATCTGAATGTTTTTGTTTTCACCCAAGTTTGATTGAAGTTTTTCTCATTTGCCGAGATTCAGTTGAGGCTGTTGGACATTACCCATATTCCCCCCTTTTACTCAAATGTTAATAATTTTACCCAAACCTTTATTAAAGTTTTTTAGTTGGCCCAAATTTGATGAAGGCTGCTGGAATTTCCACATGATTCCAGTTCACTCAAGGGTAGTGTTCATTTCGCCATCAAGGGCAAAAATAATGGCAAAAAAAGTTTCAGGCTATTTTGCCGTTTTGGCCATTATTTTGCCGTTGATTTGGTAATTACTTTGCGTCAGTTTGGAAAATAGACACTACCTCACTTACATGTGAATATAGCTGCATACTTTGCCCAAATTTTGAAAATTTTTGCCCGAATAGTAGTCAATTTTTCAACGTTGAGGATGCGACTGCATCCCCAACCCGTACGCTTATGCCTTCGACGATTCTGCTGTGACTCTTTATGCAAATTATACACACGGTAAAGAGGAGTGGTGACAGTGCGCACCCTTATTGAAGTCCAATAGTAAAACTGAGCGATTGTAATTCAATTCCGCCGACACGGACACAAATTTCTGAGCAGGAATACAGTCATTTGACAGCCTGTCACAGGCGGCGGTCAACACACCTCACAACTTTTTACGAGTGAACCGGTCGTATGCCTTCTTGAGGTCAAAAAAAGCTGTATAGGCGCATTTTGCATTCTCCAAAAGTTTCTCGAAAATTTCCTGGAGAGTGACGTTTGGTCTATAGTGCTACAGCAGGGACGAAGAATACATTGTGTAATCGCCAATGTTTGTTGAAATATATCGTCGCATCTTTTTTCGTGCCACTTGGCACACATTTTTCCAGGGAGGCTAAAATGCGAGATGCCCCGATGTTTAGTGCATTCTGTTTTGCTTTTTTTCATGTGTTTGGGTTTGATCACTCCAGTTTTCCAAAATTTCTGTGCTCTTCCAGAACACCAGGCCACCTGACACACAGGAGTCAGCCAAAGAATTCCTTCTCGATTCAGGGTATTGAGAATTTCAGGTAGGATTTCATCGCAACCTGTTGCTGCAATGATGGTTTTTTCCTCTACCAAACATACCTCCTGCCAGATACGAATATTGCAAACCTTCTCTCAACTCCCAAACTAAAAGCAAGCAACGTATTGCTGACTACCTCCACGGCTTTCTTGCAAATCAGCAATAGAAACAGACAGACTCACATTGGTACGTATTTCTGGGGGTCAAGCAGAAAACACATTCATTTGCAAGAAAGCGTGATCAGCAGTTTTTTCCACTGTGAACAAATATAACCGCCAAAATAACCCTAGCACCATCCACTTTATGCGAACTACACATGGAAAGACTTACCAACTCACAAAATTGTAACAGTATTTGGGAACTGTTGCTTGTACTGTATTTTTTGTAATTTGGCAGAATTTGGCAACTGTTTGGCAGAATACACCGTGCAAAATCTGGTCACCGTGCTCCTGGTTGCTTAACGTATAGTTTTGTCGAACAGTGTTGCCAGATGGTGTAATGCAAAAAAAAATTTTAACAAAAATGGTGTAATTTCAAGCGTTTCAAAACCGTTCTAAATATTGAATTTTTGCTGAATCTTATACGCAGAATGAAATATTTGACAGATCAATAAATTCCTTTAGAGACGGAAGAAGCATGTGGAATGACATTGCTGTACAATTTTTGCTATAACTTGCGAGCCACTAAAATTACAAAGAGATGAATAAGCTCTTCTGATGATTATATTTTATTATAATCACCAGAAGAGCTTATTTTTCTGTTTGATTTGAAACCTGGTGGCAAACGCCACGAAACAACATGAATAGCAAAAAGAACAGCACTAAAATTACTTTGACAGCTAAGACATTGTAAGAAAGATTTATTCACCGCGCATCTTTTGAAGTGTTAACGATTTATTTATGACGTCATATGTTACGTACAACCTTCGAAAACCAAAAAAATCCAAACACGCTAGACGAATTCATTCAACTTAAAAACAGCGGCAAAGGCCCAAAGATTGTTAAAAATCTTATAGAAAATTGTGTCATATTTTGGATGGTTCAGAGGAGAATTTACCGGTTTTCAGAGGTGTTTTTGTTATTCTTCGATTTAAAAAATCCATATCTCCAGTTCTGAATGCATAAAAGATCTGAAAGTTGCACAAGATGATGTTCACGTCGTAAAACATTGTACTAAAATTCGAGCAGAAATAAAAAGAAGAGAAAATTTTCGAAAAGTTTTAATTTTTTTGTTATATTTTTCTCGTTATTTCCAATGGTGAACTCCAAATTCTGTTATCCGCAACGATTTTGGTGTAAAACCCGAAAAATTGCTTTGTTTCAAATTTTGCCAAAATGCATTTCTTTGCCCCAAACGTTTTCCCCCCAAAACAATGGTAAGATATTTTTTTGGTATTCGTGGTTAGTTATAGTCCTTACAAGCGGTCGAAGCAAAAAAAACGCTTCAAAAAAAGTAAACCGTAGATGATTTTCATATTAATATATTTAAATTTGTTTCTGGACACGGTACTGTAGTTCAGCCTACTTCCATTAATACCGTATTTGGATGTAAACAAGCACAGCAATATAGTAGAATACTTTAATTGGGTTTTATCAGAGCTGTCAGTTGAATTGCACAAAATGCTGAATCGCATTGGTCGCACGTGCATTTCACTCTTACAGTAGAACACTTCAGTTTTCATGCATGTTAAAAGAAGTGTGGGTTTACAGCGCGATTTGATGTCTTGTTCAAGTCGCTTAATCGTACAAAGACGATAAGTACTTTTCTTGCACATTTCCGTTTTTTGAAAAAGCCACAAACATTTTTAATGCTACTGGGCATCATGCATGCAGCCCCACCCCTAGCAAAATCTCCATTGATATCTTCTTACCAGCAGTAAAAACATTTAGCCTAAAATTAGCGTAGCCTACTTCACAAAATGATTTCAATCTATTTTTACTGTTGGTGGGTGGAGGATGCATCATTTCAATCTCTCCTTGTTGGCCCCTGCCTAGATGCACACACAGAGTTGCAAAAGGGCCTCATTTTCAAACCTGAACCCGGCCCGATCCCGAAATATCAAGCCCGTACGCGGTTCGAGCCCGACATTTATTATTGAAGCCCGATTTAGACCCAAAAGCAAAATTTACAGAGGGAGTTAAAATATGCGCAACTGCGGAGTATCAACAACCGTTGCGTGCATGGGTAGTTGCAGGTACACGGTTTATCACACCGAAAATAGCAACCATCTTCACCAAAATATTGGCGTAATCTGACACAAACGTAGCATATTAATCAACGATAATACTGGAGTGTGGAATATAATGTTTCTCAAGAAAAAAAGAAACTATCGCGAAACTATCTACGATGGCGCTATAGGTACAAAAGAAACTTTCTAGGATAGCTCTATAGATATGAAAAGCCGGCTTGTAGGCTTCTGAAACAAGCCAAGAATGGAGTGAGTGATTGATCTTTTGGACGCAACGCCATCTCGTGCTAATTTCCTCACCGTTGTCGCCTTCTCAAAAACAGTGTGAGACTAATCCCAGCAGAGAATAGAAGAACGCAGCTGTTGTTGCAAACAGAATTAGCTGAAGAAAAATCACAATCACTTTACTCAGAGACGTTACCGCGGTGAGCACAACAAATCTACGTCACGAAAGAAAAAAATCGTTACTCTTAATGCAGGTTTTTTTAAGGAAAATGTTAGGTACCCGGTATGGATCTGTAGGGATCCTGATTTCTCTGATTCTAGGGACCCGATTTTCTTTTATTCTAGGGGCCCAATGATAATCTTCTCTGATACTAGGAACCCGATTTGCAATTGTAGTTACCCGAATCGGGTCCCTAAAACACCTTAAAAAACTCTGCTTAATGCGATTCAAAAGTTTTGTATGCAGACCAGAAATATTCAAACAAACTTTAGCCAGGCCAGACTTCTAACTCTGCACCATGTCAAAAGTTTTATGAGTTTAACTTGCATAACGACACAAAAATATATTTGAGATTAAATCAAAATGTACAACGGTGAATTAGCAAAAAAGTACCAAGTTTCACCTTCAACACGAAAAGAAT
>JGI24021J15306_10012325_pt1 | contig 10617 bp, 4 predicted proteins | sample Ectturendosymbi1_FD_15306 | JGI IMG/M metagenome (IMG submission 15306) | reverse complement strand
GGGGCCGCAAGTTCCTGGGCTCCAAATCACTATGGGCGCTCCGAATGACTGCAGGGGGCGCAGAAAAAGCCCCTACAATGTCACAAGTACTTTTTTCAATACAGTGCATTTTCTTTCGAAAGACCTAAGGTTCGAACTTGTGAAGTGCCAAACTCGCTTCTTGCCCCTCGCGCTATCTAACCTCGTTACGTTCCAGTATGGATGACCTGACTATGAACATTACTTTTGTAGCTCTATATTTTATCGACTTTTTTGTCGACTCCACCCAACTATATTTAGCGAATGTACATCCGTCAATGATCTCGTCTCTGATAGATCTGTGTTGTTTGAACCTAACACGCGCATTACAGTACAGCGTTCATTCCTGTTCACAATGGTTCACATCAAAAACAATTTCAGCAATCTTTTCGTGCCTGTTTTCTTTCTCTAGTATTGAACTGAGTTCTTTCAGAATCTGCCTGACCACCAGAAAGGCTCGATCGTACATGTTGTGGCGATAATTGTTCCATATCAGAATGTTACACATGAAGGGTCACAGAAGTCTTCCACAAAAATCTGGCCACAGTTATTAAAACAGGAATATTAATTTCGCTCAAATTAGCATCGTCAGTTCCACAGAACGAATAGTAAAAGCGTAATATCTTATTCAAAAAGAATAATCTTCTTCTATCACAAATTTGCAAAAAGCCCTATACTCTGATGTGAGACTCCACAGAAGATGCGCGCTTGCGACGATGTCAGAACAAATTTAGCATAAAGACCAAGCAACCAGCTGAAAATGTGGAAATTCGCAACATAAAATTTCAGGTTAAACATGTTTTTGGGTTAGGACGTTACGCAAAGCGAATAAAAGTGAATGGAGAAAAGCACAGGAGAGACAGTATAAGCTAAGTCTTCTGATAGTGACCTGGTTGCAGTCCGAGGCGACAAAAACAAAACGTGCACTTCAGCCTACGAATGAGTTCATGGGCGTCTGAAGGAATTCCTCTCGGGGGGCCACTTGGGGATTTTTCTTAAATTTGTACAGGGGGGACTAAATGCGGTTAAATTTGTTTTTCCTACTCAAAACTAAAAAACAACCTTTTTTGTTGAGAATTTCAACATCCAAGGGGCCTACCTGCCCCCCTCTTTTGACACCCATGGATGAATTGATATCTGAGGAAAGCATTCCGTGCAGCATGAGGCGAGTATGTATTGCGATTCGACTAACAAGTCAGTGGCTGAGCGTTGAAGAAGACCATCGATATCAAAACTGAAGTGAGATGATGCGGACGCGGCAAGTGGGAATGGACGGGAGCTTGTAACAGTGGCAACTGGTGGGTCGTGTTGAAAACATCCCAAATATAAATACAAAAAAATTAATCCAAAGACTTTCATTCTTAATCTATGAAGTTGAAATAGATTGGTGAAGACGAAGATCGTTATTCAAACTATTATTTAAGGTGATTGTCACGAGCACCAAATGAATCAAGTACAAAGCTGCTGATCAACCAATGCATCCCAGTGGTTGTGAAATCAACAAAACGGTTAATGAAGTAATCATCATAGCAAATTTGAGACATCCCACATTTAAGAAGAATTGTTCTGGAAAATTATCGAATACAGGAAAAAGGGTACATACCGGTACTCCGTTACTGGTTCTGCTGACTGACGACAATTCGACATTAGATTACTGCTTTGTTGACACTTTCTAAACCCAGAGGCATCCAATGCTGCTGATCAGTGTATAAATAGAATTTGAAAACTCTTGGATGAGTAAAGGAAATGACGCAGCAAAAATTATAATTGGCATGAGATGAGTGAAGGAAATGACGAAGCGATAAAATACAAAAGCCTTCAGAGGAGTGATTGAAATGCAACAGCAAAATATCTATAGCACTTGGGATTCCATAACCCAAGTGTGTGAAAAAATCGGGGGTATGCGCATCCATCGCCGAGGTTTGTGTCGTTTCGGTGAAAGTTAAAACCACAATACTTTAACTCAAGCATTGCGCTGTAGAAATACCTTCCTTACAATGTCTAAAATATTGATGTAGCTTTTGTGGTTCTGGTGTTATGACGAAAATGACTGCTCAAAAGCTTTGAAAGCCTAGTCATGTAGGCTAGAGCTCTTTTGCAGAGAACAGTCGTGCACAACCTGCGGCCTTCGAAAAAAATTACGTCGTCGCGTACATGCAATTTGAAATATATGTTATGTCGGTCGTGCATTAGTATAAACATTTTGCCTATGGCATATGAGAATACTTAATAGAAAGACAGTCAACAGACATGTGAAAGCAGTTTAGGCTCAGTGTGTAGAAGCTGAACAGAATTTTATGCTAGAAATGATAGCATCCTAGGATACATCACAATCCTGCCGTNGTGATAATGTATTTAGCTGGTGAAGGTTTGTGCCATAGGCACACATCCCCTCTCTAGCCTGGTGACTTGAGGGTTTAGGAGAAGGAATATTAGTTAAATTATCTGTGTGCGTTACTTCAGTAAACCTCTATCAGTTTGTGCTACTTTGAGTTGGCGTTCTTATTTGTCTTCTTCAGGCCCTAGATTAAAACTTTCACACGGAAAGATCGTGTAACCGTTACCCATGTATAAACAAACAGATACACCTGTTATTTAAAGAACTTAAAATATAGCTCTACAATGAGTCCGATGACATATTATAAACGCAACTGTTTAGTGGCAAACAAATCAAAAAGCAACCTTTCTGATCAATGTCATTCAGATGCAACAGGCATTTTAAAACTTAGTTGGATCGACATCCAAAAAGCAATATTTACTGTACTGTTTACGCAGGTAACATAGCATGATATAGTTATAGTTTGTGATAAGATCATGCCTCAAACATTCGTGGTTAGTGGAGGCATTTTGCTCCCACACGTTTTTCGTGAGGGCACGAAGTTACGGACCAGTGCTGTAGCCAACACATCAGTTTCAGAGCTCTGAATTAAATATCCAACATGCTAGAAATAGCGTGCAAATGTGGAAGGTTAAGAAATGCGCGTACTTCACAGCACTACGAATATTTTCAACAAGCAACTCAAACCACTTTAGGTCTTTGTTTTTTTGCGGAGTTTTGTTATTCTCAGTTATTTGAGTGAAAACCATCGACAGATTCTATCCAGAATTAGCTAAAAGAAAACAAACCTGTGGTGAGATTCGCTTGTAACAAATACATTTTACTTCCGCGTCAAGATTATTGCAACTACTAAGAACACTAAAACCAAAAGTATGAAAACCGCAGTTCATACAAATGTTACATGAAAGAGAAGTGAAAACAAACAACAAAACCACCATCGGAATTGAGGCACCACGGCGAAANAAAAAACACGGTGGTTTGCATCACGTGGCAAAACAAATGGCATCACTGGAGCTTTCAGAAAGGTTGTTGACAAAACGCTAAATTTTGGCAGAATAAGTGTGCGCAAGAAAATCTGGAATCGCTGATTTTTTCACCATGCAATGTGTGAAAAAAAAGCAAAATTTCATTCCGAACACTGGCACACCGGTTGACGAGGTGATNTTTCTTTTGATGTGCTCTCTTTATTTNTTGACGGATAAACAAGAACTGCATTTGACAGTGAATCAAACGAAAACCAGGGACGCCCAATTCGCAGACCATATCAGCTTTAATGTCAATTCGCAGACCATATCAGAACAATGAGGTAAAAACGCCGCAATGAATGCCATCTTTAGGAATCGAGTGCATGAGAGAATACGTGTTTACGATTAATTTACATTTGTTGCTTGCCAAGCCATCCCCAGCAATCCCTAACTTTATATGACACAAGCGAAACAAGACAGCTCTTCCTATAGCACTTCCTGCAGATGAGGCATTTGGCAGGAATGCAGCAGATTCTTCACTCACCACTGAAAAAGTTTTCGGAGACAAGGATTTCCTTAGCGCTGGTTGCTTTAACAGAAACTATTGTATTGCTTGATTTTGACAAGACATTTGTCAAAAGGCGTCGCAAGTAAAAAGCAGTTGCGCGCTAATTTCCATGCTAACAAGCCTTCCATAAAAGTTAGATCTGGATCATAGGTTCCTTGAAACGGCATATCAGTTACACCAAAAAGTGCTTCGGCAGTGACAGATGATTTCAAAAGGAAAAACGTCTTTGATTCTATCAAGATCCTGGACATGGCACAATTTATCGCCCCAGCTCCTACGAATGAGTCCTTCCAGTAGTCAGGCTAACTGTAATCCACTCATTACAACGCTTATGTAACTAAGTATCAAAATTGAAAACATTTGTCAGAATATTTAGAAACATACTCCATCTTAAATTTTCAAATGAAATGGTTTCTTCAGATTCGTTACTGAAAAAGACAACAACATTAGAGCCAGTGTGTCTTAAAATGAAGATGGAGATGTCAGTGCTGTCTTAACAGTTTCGTAGCCAATGGATCGTATGAAACGCTTCTTCACTATTATAATAAAATGTAGTAACGAAATGATTATGACCAATGAAAAGAAACTTTGACCAAATGAAATCACCAATTAAAAATACAATGAAATTATGATGCGTACAAATAACTTGACCATGTCTGCAGGAACGTGGTATTTGGCACAGACGTAACCACTACAATATTAGGTCTCAATCGAAAATGGGAAACGCAGGTTGTTGCAGCAAAAATCAGGAAATTAACTTTCACTCTCCAAACTCAAATACAGGCTAATAAATCTGAGGAAACTTCTGTTGCTTTGCAGTCATTTTTGAAAATGGGAATTTTGTGCATATTCACACCAAACATCAAAGTGTTTTGTTTTGATGCTCCTTCTTGTAGTAAAAATGTACTATGCATACAATTCTTGACAGGATGACCGATGCACAAGTGATGATGAAAAATAGTAAAGTGAAAGACATCAGTGATCTGATGAAATTCAACTGACTTCCAGAGTCGAAGTCCGCCGAAAATTGAAGGTTTGTTTGCGCCAGCAAGTGTTCAGGAATCTGGGCTCCGATTCTGAAACAAAACATGGAGGATGGGTTTAGAACGGAAATTACCTCAACTGCAATCAGCCCAGCAATTTGAGCGAGTCACTTGGGCATTTCCAAAACGTTTCAGATCGTGCCTGGTTTTGGCGTCACAAATGAGAATGCTAGCCATTTATTTGTGTGGTTGTTTAAGACTTGAAAGGTTTGGCACAAACTGGTCAAATTCCAACAGTGGTTTCGGCGTTGGCAGCGAAAGATGACAATTTGCTTTCAGGTTAACCGTAGTCGGCCAAATTAAAATGTTCACATTTGAAAGATATCGAATGACGTTATGATTGATTGTGGCGGCCTTGATTTTGTACCTAGTCTCCTTCCACAACACGCTCGAAACATGAGATCCAATTCTTAAGAGGTCAGTTGCAACGCACCAATAAGGTAAACAAACCATAATTTACAGACTGTAATGCGCCGTTTAGAACCGCAGCGCGACTCTTAAGTTACATCTCTCAAGTTCGAATCTAAGCGAGCTTGTTGCTGAGGGNGTCGTTATAATCGTTGCAACTTTTCATAACAAACTAACACAGACGAGATCGTGACGTGCANGTCGCAGTAACACAGCAGAGCTGTGAAACATGCAGAGGCACAGTAAAACATTACGCCTTAACAAACTCTTACNACATCCACAGCGACTCCAGTTTCAATCCGTTAACACTCACATTTTGTCAATCTGACAAGGGCATTTAGATATCATGCAAATGTTCACATAAAAACATCCTCGTANAACTTTTCTTTATTGGGTGCAAAGATATATTGCAGACAATTTTGCTTGAAATTAAAAGTATATTGCACATNTGAGCATCACATAACCTGAAACACTTCTATCAATCAAAAAATTGATCTACAACTCAGCCCCAGTTTGTATANGCACTTTGCTCATATGATGTCGACAACGCAATTCAGGAGAAAAAAAACAATTTCTAGGATAAATTGCATTAACAGCAGCAGTGACAACCATTCCAANAGCCGAAGAGAATCAAGAGAAAGTTTGCAGGCAAAACGTCAATTTTCAATGGATAACGTTTAATTNCCGAACAAAATCTGAAANGCTGTGTGGCATGAGANCCTGTGTTGCACGTGGTTATATGAAATAGTGCTTGTTTACGTCATTAAAAGCGGAAGGTTGATGGTTACGTCGTCAAAAATTGAAAATGATATATATTATTTATTCCACTAAAAAGTGGAGTGTAGAAATTTCAATGTGAAACGTTCAATGATACGTGTCAAGCAAGACCAATCAAAACTGATATCAAACCAGCTACGTCAATTGTGCCAAACCAGAACGGATTTCCAGCTGGAAGAAACATAGGCGTAGCCAGAGGCCCAGGGGACCATGACCCTGTAGTCATTTTGTGCTTTGAGAATCGGCGTCCCAAACAAAAATACTGTTGCTCAAACGTTTTGCCCCACAAATGTTTTGGTCCCCCCAAAAAAAATTGGGGCTGGCTACACCACTGGTAAGGAAGCTTACAAAGTAATAAATCTCGAAATAAAAACGCTTCTAAATTTTGACAAACGCTTCGGGAATCGCATCGTTTTGCAGGATATTTCTGTTCTCAATTGCATGCCTCGAAGAAGTTTTTTTACCGCCAGTAACAGCGTTTTCTCGTCTTCAACGCAGTCATCGGACGCAGCTGTTCCTCCATTGGTTGATACGCCGTGTTCAGGGTCGATTCCAGTTCCATTCTGCGCGCTAACATCAGTGTTAAGGTTCAAAAGTTGTTGCGATCGGGTCGTGAACTGCAAGCGCGAAAAATTTGAACTGTGGCAGCAAGCGACAGAGATCAAACACCGCCTGTTCTCATTCTATTGTGCATGTTCATGCCTCTGGCACATGGGTGCTATACATAGCGCTCATCCGTTTCGTGGTGTATGATGCATGTAACCCCTCGCCTACCAAAGTTTTCAATCCCGTCAAAACATGTTGAAACGCAGATGTCAGATCAAGCAAGAAGTCATATGCCAAGCCAACTTTAAAGTAAAACATAATTCAGTACCAGCAAATGTTTCCAGTGGATCTACTCTATGTTGGATGGGAAAATATGGGGCTATAATGAATTGAAAAAAGCAAAGCCATTGACAATGTGCGCCATAACTTACTCATGTTCTCTTTTCTCCTCGGCAAGTCTATGCCTGACTGCTTTGGAAAGGTTAAGGCCACTTCCGCGGGCCACGTCGACCAAGTACAGAAACAATGTTGCAATTAATGCGACTGAACGAAAACAACAATATCTTTATTTTCAGTCCACTGAACAGTGAAGCGGAACAAGCTGATGACACAAAATTGATCGAGGGAGGTTTATTGTCTGACTTGTTATGGTCCCGCAAACAAGATGATTTAGATTTTATTAACACTTACGTGCGCAGACTGATCGCTGCCTCATTATTAACAACAACTGTGTCACTAATGAAGCATATACATTAAGTAATACTTCAGCGACATTACCCAACTTGGTCGCTAGAAACTCATCAAAGGGTGACCAACCTTTCCTAGAATGTGTGGGTCTACAGGCATCCACACACAATTAATATTGTGTGATTGCCGCTAGCAACTATAAAGCTGCACAGAGTGTACCACTCGCATTCAACCGTCCGCTGTTGTGAAATAAAGATCAATTCCTTATGTTAATTTCGTTCATATCAGCATTCCGTGTTCACAATAGCGAAGTCCATACGGATTTTGAAGCATGCGTGGAGCAGCAGCGCACCAAGTAATACGGGTTATAGTTGTTTCTAAATTTTCGTTTGCCCGAGAACTTGTTCAGGCGTTTTAAAGGGTTTAGGTGCCCGCGAACAAACCAATTTTGAATGAATGAAATGACCGGAATCACAAATTTAACGTTTATTTCTGATAAAAAAACAAAAATCCATAGCAAACCTACCCAATTTCTGTGAATCAAACTTTTCCACTTATTTTTCTGAATTTTTCCATGGAACACCGAGAGACACATGCAAACTTACTGCAAGCGCAAGAGCAGAAGAAAATCCCGAGCATGAAGTATCCTGACTGATCCAGAATTTTACCGGATGCCATTGACAAAAGGGCAAGTGCGAGGTTCAGGATTGACAGCATGCTGTTGAACAAATGAGGTGTTTCGCACGCTTGAGGAAATAGCACAGATGAGGAATTATTGCAGCATCACATAGGAGTAAGTACGTGAGTCAAACATTGGTGGATATATAAAATCGCACTAATTTTTTTACTACAAATTTCTTTCATCAATGTGGTGTCCAATGCCAGCAGTGATTCAAAAACTTTTCAAGTAATATGGCAAAACATCATAAACGTATCTTAAAGTCGCGTGTAAATTAAAATTTTGAAACAATTTTGCAAACGAAAAACAAACATGGCCAAATGACGACTTACAACCCATAGGCGGTGGACAGTCTATTTTGAGGAACCAGGAAAGCGACCATCGGCCACAGGGCACACGAGGACAAGGCGTATGCTGCTCCCATAAAAGACTGCGATAAACAGAACAAATACCAGACAAAACTTTTCGTGAACGTATTGAAGTGTATGTGACGATGATGTCTCTCGCACTGATTGCAAATTAACCATACCGCATTGATTTTCTTGCACAATTGTTTCTGCACGTTTTCAACTAAAGCAGTTGGTAATGCGTGACGCAGCCTGCTTGGAGGTTTGTTGAGGAATTGGAGGTCAAAACGTTTGCAACCTGAGTATTATTCAAGGTTTTTCTCTGAGTTTTAGTACAGGTCATCAGGTAGTTGTCTATCACTCAACCTTATCACTCAACCTTATGTGAAGTACAAACGTCTACTGAAATCTTGTGGTTTGAACATTACTTTGCACGAAGACCAGTAACTTGACAAGACATCAGCTGTTAAGGCACCAAACATCGTGACAAACCTCAGCAAATGGAAGCAAAAATATTGATTTTGTCTGCCCAGGCCGACAATTGTGGCATTTGACATTAACCCAGCATCTGTAAATCACATTGGCGGCGACAACGCAGTGGTATTCCCCGCCTCGCAAACAAAAAGTTGGGTGATCGAGTCACGACCAGTGCCGGATTAACAATAGTAACAATTGCTACGGGCCCCGCACTTTTGGGGGCCCCGCGATATTTTGCAATAACATTTATTTATTAAACTACTGTATATATAATATTTTTCAGTCTAGCCAGTATTTTGTTTAATTTGCCATTAGTAGTGAGCAAAAGTTTTCAATTGAACGCTGTGTGTCCAGAAATTCTGGTTTGATGTTTTTTGTACATTTACGTAACAAAAGGCATAAGATTGCGGTCAGCAGCAATATAGCTGATTTTCTGTTAAATCTAGCCGAATTATCTCACTGTTAGCTGTACAATTATCAATCTACCAGTTAGCTGATTTTATAGCAGTAATTTACCAACCGTTTGGAAGGTTTAGCAGGTAACATATTCTTCTCCAAAACCCTGGTTCAACAGTTTTTCAAGATGAAAACTTTTACACTTTCTTCACCAAAAAATATACTTCTGTTCTTTATGACGCTTTTAATCGGGTAACACTAGGGCAAAGCACAACGAGCTGCCTGCAATTTCTTTGAATTTTTATAATGATGCAACGAAACTGCTTCAAGCAGATAATTGTATCATAATAACAAGTAATTATATACCTTGCTGAAGCCCTAAATGATTTGCTTGTGTGCCTAGTGAGCGCGTTAGGTCAAAAGACAGCATTGGTGAAATACGTTTTTATCCAACGGGACGATATTTCCAAGTGGTTCAGTTATGCTATTCAGTAGTAATGTCTGCTGAAAAACTTCCTGGTAAACCAAAGCTGCTAAAAGTTTCGACAGATATGGTTGCACGATTCAGAAGCTTAAAGTTCGCTGATTGCCTACTGCTTATCCTGCTGATTCAAGAAAAAGTGTTTGCGAAGTTTGCAATAATGCAATTATAGCGAATTATTATGAGCTTGAAAGGCATAACTGGCAGCAGAAGCACTCAGATAAGACTAAAGAACTTTTTGCGTGCCATAATGTAACACAAAGTTTTAAGTTACAAAGACCAGACTTAGAACGTTGTAGCGCTGAAGCTATATGCTCAGATTGTTTATCGCTGAGCATAGTTCTACTGCATACAAACATGCAACCCTTTGAAAGAGATCGTCAAGAACTGTGTGTCATAAAAAAACGTGGTAAGTTTTGGTAAGCTTCAGTTTCGTTGCTCAAAAGGTTGTCTGCAACAAAATAGTGGGCCGAAAAGTGTGGTGGTCAAGATCGGCATTTTCAGCCCATGCTGATTGAGAGCAAGTGCAAGACGAAAAATTAATATTTTATATGGCTTTATAGGTTTCCTTGAATCATCTAGAAAGTACCAGATGTTAACAGAATTTCACTGTTTTTAGGAGATTTTAGCTGAAAATTTGTGCCAAGACTTTTAGCAGAATCAAGCAAATTTTTGTTACACCAATTAATAAATTTAGGTCACAACCATCTGACAACACTGGCGGTCAGCACGTTACACTCACACTTAGGGCCCTGCCCTTTCGACATTCTACCGCCCCCGCGATACCTCAATCCGGCATTGGTCACGACCAGTGGTGGCCTTAGGGGAGTGCGAACAGTGCAACCGCACAGGGCCCGCAAGTTTAGGGGGCCCGCACTTAACCAATT
>JGI24021J15306_10012324_pt1 | contig 10617 bp, 5 predicted proteins | sample Ectturendosymbi1_FD_15306 | JGI IMG/M metagenome (IMG submission 15306) | reverse complement strand
CAAGTGTTGAAAATAAGAAAATTCCCGAATTGAAGTGGGTGTTCCCAAGTTATTGCCGAAGGCATGTGTTAGAATAATACAAACGTCAAAAAAATGTTGCCTTTATACTGAAAAAATCTGTTATACTGAAATCTGTTCTCTCGGTGGACTACTTAATCGGAGAAACTTCTGTTTGGTTCAACGGTTTAATAATAGAAACTGGGTTGCAGCAAAAATGTTTATGCAAACGCGGTTGCTGCAAACATTTTCCTGCAAAAGTTAGATCAAAATGCACAGGCATTTGCACTTGAACAAAAAGACATCTTCCATTGACAATATTTCCAACTTGACCTGTCACTCATGATGGATCTCTTTGAAAATGGGAAAAAAATTATGGTTGGATTTCATTACGTATGCAATGAAGAAACCTAACTTTTGTTATTTAATTTCTTAACAGGTGACACTGTATGCAATTTCTTCACTTGTTTGGTCTTACAAGAAAATCACTATCAAAACTAGTGACGTTATAAGGCTACGCCCTTCAAACTACCTTACAAAGCAATGATCCACATCGCCATGATCTGCAAAAACAGTTGAAAGCTATTTTTGAAGTTTTTATCATTGATAAGAAAATTTGGAATACCACCAGCCTTTGGCTAGAATTTAAAACTACTTGCGTCCAACCATAAGATTTGTTCTGTGACGCTGCATGAAGCATCATTGGCAAGAGACACATTAGTTTTTATTCGGGGAAAACAATCACACTGGTCACGATCCGAAGTCATGCTCGGACAACAATATCCGATTGCTTATGACATGATATCAGGCACGTACACTGCCTACTTAGGATACGGATGTTGATTGTCTTGTGGAGTGGGAATTTAGGACCTGATTGGATTAAAATAGTCATTCAAATGATTTGGAAGCATTCTGTTGCAATGAGAGTGCATAAATTTGCCTACTGATGAGGTATTTAGTTTGGGAAGGCATAGGATGTTTACGTGCTGGAACGGTTCTTCTACAGATGCCTTCTTAGTTGGTCTTATTATTTGAGGTTTGCCTGTCACGCAGGCTAAGAAGTTAATTTTACCAGATCTTTCCTCCTTTCACTTAGAGGTTAGCACACATGAAAAAACCCCAGGGGCAGAAAGTTGTGAAATGGCTCAACGTCAACAAGCTCAAACTTCCAGCTGTTCAACAAGAACTGTCTCACACTCTAAAAGCCAGCTGACGGAGGCTACCGGCAACGATTGGGAATCGTTGAAGACGACGGTTCACTAGACCGGTAGTTGTCAACCTTTTCTGTGGTTATGCACACTTTTACATTTGCTCGAAAACCTGTACATCCATGACATGCATTAAGATCTAGTGTTGTAGAAGTATAACATTTAAGGGATTTTTACGCTGTAAATGTCGCTTTCTTAGCCGATTTTTGGGTACCACTCCTCAGCATTCCTGAATCTCAGTCAAAACGCGATTTTTGTTCTTGTTCTCATACCAATAATCTACTTTTGTAAGAATTTTCTGTTCTTGTCGAAATTAAATGAAAAAACAAACTCATCAAGGATGTTGATCATCTTATGATAAAAGCCCTTGAAACAGAGTATAAAACCTCGTTTTTCACAACTGGCGGACAACATTCAGCGGCAGCAATGCTTTCTTTTTAATTCACCCTGGGTGTTGAACAAACTTATTTCGTGAGCAGGAAGACCGACTTTCACTGAATTGTGTTACGTGTCGTGTCCTGTCGTTTTCTGCGCTATTGTTTCCACGTGTGTATTGCCCACGTCAAATTCCCTCATCTGTAAAGGGCTGTACGATCCATAGCAGAAAATTCAAATCCAAGTAAAGTCAAAAAAATGTTGCCTTCAAAATTAGTACACATTCGGTGTCCTTGCTGGGCAAGGAAATCTCACAACTCTTGCCGCAGTTGAAGCACCAGCTCTGAAACTTTTCTTCTCGATAACCAGAGCGCCTCAAAATATACACCTTCATTGTGTCGGCTAACATGTCCTTGCACACTTTTGAAAACATTCGATGCTTCCTTAATTGTGAACGGATGAAATTCACAATTTTTGTCGTCATCAAGAACAAATTCCAGAACTGACGTTGGTCTACGAACGAAAAATCAACTTAAGAACGGGTTGCAACACAGTCACGAAAAACGTTTTTGATTTTTCGCACAACTCATTTAGTAGAACCTTCCATAGCTGTTGCTCCATTGGTAGCAACTGGCTTATACTTCGGCCAATCAAAATCATGTTCCTGAAGGCAAGACAAGCCTGCACTGTAGATAAGATATACAATGGTGCAAAATGCACTGCTGTATCTGTGCGAAATGACGCCAGTGGCAAAGTTGATGTGTGCGCCCTTTCTAATAATTTATGTGTTATATATAGGCACAATTTTTACTAAAGTTAAAACATTAAGAAAGTAAGTGTTTTGTAACGGAAAATATATTTTTTTTTCTTCGAATTTTCAGCAAATATAACACAAATTATCCATAAAGATCATACTTCTATACTCATTAATTTTTATTAAAGAATATCAAAACATTCAAATAACAACGTTATCATAATTTGTAGTACTACGTTGTGTTGCCTGACAAAATTGTACACCCTAGAAAAAAATCAAACAATATATTGCACCTGCAAACGACAATTTCTTTAAAAAAAACACATTTAATTTGAATTGTACAATAAATTATTTAATGCAAGCCATGCATCACTTGTGTTCGCAATACACAATTCCATCGAAACAATAATATATCCAGCCTTTTCCGGTTAAATTAGTCAAAAATGCTCCTTTCCTCATCAAATCTAGATCACACAATCTGCCCTGACTTGCTATTAGTCTTTGAGGCACGAAGGTATGGAAGGACCAGTCTCAGTTTACCTTTAAGCGCCTTCAAGAATTTTGTTCAGGAGGGCCCAGTCAAACACGTTGTCAGTCACTGACGTCGTTTTGAATCTGACTGTTCCTTCCGTTTAGTTTCTAACAGTTGAAAATTAATATAAAATTCTAACTGGTATTATAGGTTTTACACCTGCCCATAGTGCTTACCTACAATGTTAATTTAGAGTTGCTATAATTTATTTAATTATGCCGTTCGTCTAAATTCCCATTTGTGGATTCTTTCAAATTAGCCGACTTCACCATAACGACTAAGTTGCCATATTTCTCTCTCATATTTACACGACGCTAGCACAGCAGTTTACAGTAACTGTTTGCGAAACAGCCACTGGAATCATTGTGGTGAATTAACGTTTGAGAGCATTTTATTCTTATTGACCAAGGGGTTACTTTACATGCGCATAAAATAAACATGACACTTACTAATTACGTGATAAGAAACGTAGTTTAACATTGCACTGACACCAAAGCAACACTTTAGATTACATTTACATGAACATAAAAAGAATATGCGCGTAACACATGCGGTACTTACATTTTACAAGAGTAGACATCAGTGAGTCAACCGCCTTAAAGTTTATGTTTTATTTGGTCCTAATCCTAACTCTTAACCTGGTTTTACTAATATGCAATTTAGCATACTTTTATTTGTAACTTTCATAATTTCATGGCCTAGATATTTCTATCTCGTGTTCAGATAGCAATATCCTTTCATGAGTTTCATTCTACTTGTACCTCGTTGGCTATTGTACGTCCAACTCAGTTCCAAGTTCGAAATCAACTAACTTTCTTCAGTCAGGCTTGAGTGTATTTAAAGACTTCCAACTTTTTCTTATGTTTTGCGTCATGGAACATGTTGTTGTCGCAGATTTGGTAACTTTTGGTTATGACGCAGACTTCGCGAAAGTTCTTTCTTGATTTACTTTACAAGTCGCTTAGTGAATTACCTCAATTACTGGTGAATTGCCTCCTGTATCCATTTCCTTTAGGTCTGAAAACAATTTTCTCTCAGGTTGCGTTGGGATGACAATGCTGTTTTGAACTTGTTGTTCAGCTGATTCGAATGTTCTAGAACAGTTATTGCAGGTTGCGTAATGTTTGTAAGAATTTCGCACATGACATCATTATCTTGACTAGCTAGCTATTCATTTACTTGGGGGTGTTTTTGGTCATGCTTAGGCGTTTGACATACTTTACAAAAGTCAATGCATTCACAATACACATGACAATAAATACATTCATAGTACATGCATTCATTCACTGTAAAACACATCACTTAAGAACTAAAAGTTACATACACAAAATAGCATTTAAAGTACACTTGATCATTGATTAGCATTACTGGCGATATAACAAGTATGAGGATATTGTAATTTTGCACCGTTCACGTTGCATGTTGATTATTTGTACCAGATATTTTAGTTCCGCTATTCACTATTTATTTTACTTCCCAAATAAGTCTGCTTTTTGTTTCAAACAGTTGCTTTTAGGTAATCATTCGTCTTCACTGCACGTTCAATGTATTGCTTTCGCGTGCACGTACGAATTGCTTTTCTCATTAAGGAGCAATATCGTTTAACTTCGCTGCACATATATTGTCTTTAATGCAGGGTCGATGGTGTTTCTGATTGTACCAACACTTGTAATTTGCATTCATTCTGGTGAAGCAAGACATCAAGCTTCACTCCACTTGTAATTTATCGTTGAACGTATGGCTTTCCAATTTAGGAAGTAATTGAAGCCCATTGATTGTTCTATTCACGCCTTAACTGATCTGACCAAAGAAGCGTTTTCCTTGTCTTTTCTGATCGAGGCATTTTATATTTTCTATATGTTTTTCATTACTATTGCTTTCAGAATAATATGATGTTCCGGTATTGTCAATAATACCGTTGTAATTTCACCATCTATAGGCAAGGACTTTTTTACGTGTGCAGTGAGGGAATGATAAATTTTATTTTTCATCGTAAATGTTCATTTGGTGTTTATAAGCAACATGCAATGATTTTCTGTACGCAACAAAAACGATTATAATGGCACATTTATATAATACAAGCGACTACGAATCACAAACAATTATGCAGTTCGTTTCATCTCAAGATGTTATCGAAGTTGTGTTTGATCCAGTGTCATTGTCACTTTTGTTATCATTCATGTTATGGTTCTGTGATACCACAACACAAGTTTGTTTCGGGGGATGCTGCAGAGTCTTGCTATTCTGTATGCTGAACACGCTTTAGCTAGAAAGATAAAGTGTGGCAAAATTGTCAGCGATTTTGCAGACAATAGTCCCGTCAATCGCCGACTATGTACAGTAACAGGCTGTTAGGTGTCGTAAGAAGTACAGGTGCTTTATTCAGAGCGAACCCTTGACACTTGCAAACCGTGCAATTGCACTGGGAACTCAATGAATATGTAGTGGGAGTGTTGTCAGATTACGTCACCGCTGGCTTTTTCGTTAGCTTCATCATGACTGTTTCTGTTCCTGACATAGAGGGAAAGTAATATGGTTATGAATTGGAATAACTTGTTCAGTGAGTGTAGCGAGCACGTGTGTAACGATGTTTTGCTGGTATGTTAGCAAAAGTGGTTACTTTAGGTACAACTACTCTGCTAGGTTGGGTTCGTAACTAACTGTACCACAGTCCATCTTCACATAAATTTTTTTATTAGATGTACCGGTCTACTACTGATGCTTGACTATAAAATATCCAGTAATGAACACAAGTAATATATTTGATTTATCGACTTTTATTTTTATCACACATAAAACACAATAATAAATAGACAATGAAACTTACCAAGTACGCAACTTGACTTGGATAACTTCTCGTTCAAGCACACTCATGCAACTGTGTCTATTTTTAGAGAATATAACTTTTCTGAATAATAATCAATACATACATGTTAAAAATCAATCAAAGTCTTCTGAATTTAACTCTTAAGACTGGTGTTTAACTGGCTGTCTCACTTCAACTGAAATTCCGAACGTATTGCACGAAGCAGAATTTCGTTATCGGAAATAAACCATTAGTCAAAGTGGAGCTTAACTACTTGACAGTCATTGTGTTTTGGTTTGACGTTTTTCGTTACACAGTTTGGTTTGGGATTTCGGTCTGATGTTAAAATCAGCTTTATCTTTTTAATTGTATTTCCATGAATCATTGTAGAGTCATTATAATAAAACAAATACATAAAGAAAATTTGGGCAGGGCTTCACCAGCACAAGGCAGTTTTTGTAACATTTTCTGAGACTAAGTGTTTTATGCCCAGAAGAAATTTTGGCAGGGCTCCGCCCGCACAAGGCAATTTTCGTAATCTCTTTTTAGCATAAGTATTTATGCTGTCGAAAAATTCGACCAGGGCTTCGCCCGCACAAGGCAATATTTTGTATCTCTTTTGTTGGGCAGGACTAAGTCCTAAAGTGTTTTTTCCTCAGGGACTCGCGTGAAGTTTGAGGGAGACTTGCCCAGGGACTCACGTGAAGTTTGAGACAAGTCTGAATTTGGAGGCGAAATCTGCCCTTTTTATACTCGATTGTGTTGGAATTTCCCAAGGAATTAGGGCCTCTGATTGGTCAAAAAGAAAACACCCTTTCATGGCAATCCCATCAAAAATGGCATAGCCATTGTCACGATCTCATGACCAAACGTGTAGTAAGTCGCGTGACACATTGGTGGCAGGAAGTGCAATTAAGCGCATGTTCAGTTAATGGCAACAGATATGACTGAGCGCATGATCAGCACATGACAAGAAGCATGATCAACGCATGACAAGAAACATGCTCAGAGGCTAATGACATTGTTTACTTTCTTTCTAGCTTTCAGCCTACTGTTTTACAGTTACTATTCCAGGTCCAGCATGCTGTACAGCAATTGTTCCAGGCTTTAGCCTGCTGTACAGTGATTACTTCTTGCAGGCCAAAAAGTGCCTGCTACACGTGTAGTGCTAATTTGTATGACGTCAGTTGTTGCAAACCTTCCAGAAGGGCCACCAATTTAAAATAGCGTAGGGCCCCGAAAATGAAAATTCGCCTCAGACCATGACATACAGCATATCAAATGAAAGATCTCAGTGTGCATAGTACATATAAACATCAAAGAACACCCTTCTTTGTGATACAGAGCTGTTAGTGCAACAAAACAGACACATTTGTTAAAACGAAAACAACAATCACAAACTGTCTGTGTTTAGCGTGTATCAAAATAAACTACAACAACTTCACCAATATTATCCAAAAACAAACTTAGAGAACGTTTGCAATATGGTACTAAGCTATTTGTTTACTGAAACAGACAAATTTGTGAAAAAATTACATCAACTCTACGATCATACTATAACAAAAGTTAGTGGCTCTGGTCCCATGAGAGGGAGGTGCAACGGTCCCCAAACGAGTCTAGAAAGCCCATGTACTTCAAAAGGCAAAATTTAAATGGGAAATTATGCACAACGTTTTTGTTGTTATAACTTTGTTTAAACAATATTGCGCAAATTAATAAACAAAAGTTGTTGTTTAAGTCGATATAAAATATGAATCACCTTTTCTTCTGTTGTGCTTTTGGGAATACCCCAGTTGCTGCTGTTTCATTGTTAGCCTTATGCACTTGCCACGGCGTGACGCATCGGAACAGTCGAAAAATATATTTTAATACGTCACAAAGGACTTTAATCCGATAAATAGTGTTATTAAATGAATCTAGTTCCTTCTGTCGTATATATTTAAGAGCAGGGGTGTTATTATGGGATTAACGAGAAAGTCGCCTTCGGTCCCCCTTTTTCCCGAAATGCTGTTAGGCCCGTCCTTGAGAGTTTTGCACTTAGTTTCCCCATTGTTTTGTAAGCTGATGAACCAATCTAGAGCCACATTTAATTAGTTCTGAAGCAAACCTTTGCTTTTCAAAATAAAACACACTATATGTGTAAATGGGCCAAAGACGGGTTCTCAACGATGTGTAGACAAAGAACAATATAAAATGAAAAACAATTTGTAGTGTGAATATTAATTTCATGCAGAAAAAAATTCCCAGACAAATAGAAAAAATCAAATTGATTTCAATAGTAAAGTTTTTGTGCCGCATGTGCAAATATAGGGGCCGCTTTTTATATAATGTATAGGAGCTAGAGCCCTTTGACCACAAATTGTACACATGAAAATGTGCACTATGCTGTGTCCCCTTGCTGAGATTTTGTCTCGGACCTCAAACTTCTAACATTCACCCCTTCCTGAGAGTCGTAGATGTTGGAATTTCTGTGATTATTGACAGATATCACACCTGGGAAGCGGAGTCGCAATTTAACGCTTTCGGAACACTGAAACTATACACAAACAGCCATTCCGAACTGCAAAAGGTATGCAAAGGAGACGAGGTTTGATTCACATAAGAATTTGATGCATGTTGAAGTTCACGTAAGCTCAAGTATAGTGCGAAGCCGCCTACTGGTGGCTGGCAGAAAACTGAGAAACCGCTTAAATGCAACTTCTTACTCAAAAAGTAAAACAAAAGATTAGAAATGGCAAAAATCATAAATAATGGCCTGAAGAAGACTGGAAAAAATGTTGTTTTCAGATGAAAGTCATGTTTGTTCAAGTAAAGCACAGCAGATAGGTCAGTATCAGGAAGGTGGAGCACTGAGCAGTAAAGTCCTGCCTATTAAATGAGACAGTAAAGCACCCACAAAGTAAAATTTTATGGGGAAATTTCAGCTTTTCTGAAGTAGGTTCCTTTATGCCAATTGAGGGTATAACGCATTTATAAAAATACGTGATGTAATTGAGAAAATACGTGATGTAATTTATAAAAATACGTGATGTAATTGAGAAAATACGTGATGTAATTTATAAAAATACGTGATGAAATTGTCTTTCATCTAAAATTTTGACAACGGTTTTGAAACAAAAATTAAATGAGTTAGACTGGCCTGGAAACTCGCTCTATTGAGAATTTGTTATTCGTAACAAAATCTCGGTAACAAAGATTGAATTGTACCATTATGACCAAGCTAATATTTGCCAGAGCTGATCGGATATTGTATATTTACTACCCAATCCTATCCTGTTTTTAAAGCATGATATTCGTATCCCATCAGATTTTGGTTTGGGTTCAAATCGTAATATTTTTTTCCGAAGACTATCCAAAAGTATGTGTTTAATGCATCGATAGACTCGGAGGCATGGAACAAAAAACTGAAAAGATGCAATGTGCAAGTTTTTCCAAGATGTCAAATGTGACCAAAAATTGTTTTCACAGCCTCAATTCTCAAAGTTAAAGCGTTCCAGAGTGAATAACGCTATCGGCATCCGTATCCGGTTCCATCTTGAAACCAATTTTCGGACATCCGTATCTGGCAGTATGGCGTGCAGAGGTCTGGTAATGTCCGGGGCGAATGCTTGATTGCATGTCCCCTACCAAATTCTAGTTTTGAGCAGGGGCGAGTGGTGGTCATTGTTGCCGGATATACGCGGTTTGTGACGTCACACTTTCGGCGAAGTTGTGTGACACAACATACATATTTTTCTACACGCGCTCCCCTTACTTGTTATACATTGTGTCACTGCGACGAACAACCAATTATCTGCGCTCCAAGTTAGGAGATCGGAGCAAAAATGAAAACACAGCACGCAACGCGAAGACAGAGCAGTTCATAAATGCAAAAGTATCTGGCAATGCGTTAAAACAGGGGTGTAAAACACACTCAATGCTACGACAAGGCATTTCACAAGTGCAAAGACATCCGGCTGTTGCATTGAATAGCAGTCAAGCAAAGAAGGTTGCAGCTGAGATGGCGGATACACAGGGTTGACAGTTTGAAACTCGCTAAACTACACAAGAACTGAGAATGCGCATAAAGTACGCAAGAAATCGTTCATTTGTCATTATGTAGCTGTTATATATGCAACTACTGAAGGGACAAAACAGATACGGACTTGTGTGAGCCGTTATGATCAATCCGCCTGAACTGCAAGTCAATGATGAAGCATGAAATGATGCACAGATTGCAAGCAAAGGTGTGAGGCTTAGCACAAGCCAGTGGTGGAGTACGGCCGGAGTCTTAACTAATTTCGAAAAAGGCGTGGAGCTGAGAGTTTAATGTTTTTCATGACAAACCGGACCAGGAGTGGAGCCGGAGTCAATTTTTCAAATTTCAAATTGTTTCGGAGTCGGAGCGGAGTCGCAGTATATTCAGCCAAAGCAGGAGCGGAGTCGCAGTCAAAAATTTTAGACTCCGTAGACCAATTGTGCACATTCGGGGTTGCCACCATGGGCGTAGGAAGGGAGGCAGTCCCACCAAAATTTTGAAAATATTAACAAAAAAATTGTTTTCTTAGTTTCGAATCGGAAAAAACAAATTTTACCGCTTTTGACACCACCCTAGAGAAACATTTCATAAATCACTAGTGCCCTCCCTTTGGGAAAAAATCCTTGTAATGCACATGGTTGCCACAACAACAAAAACGAAATCGGAAACTAGCGATGCATCAAAAATCAGCTAAATCAAGCAAATTGAAATAGCAGAGTCTGAAGGTTTTGCTCAGAAAATTTATTAAACCTCCATAATCATTTGTCAAACCATTTTTGTGATTTTCCTTTGACCGCACGACCTGGAAAGGTCACGTCACCAACATTTTGATTGGGTCTGCTCCTTGCATTTATAGTATAGGCCCCTGGTGTGGAAGAATGGGATAATTCAGAATTATTGGCATTTTTAACATTTACAAACTAGTGT
>JGI24021J15306_10012321_pt1 | contig 10618 bp, 5 predicted proteins | sample Ectturendosymbi1_FD_15306 | JGI IMG/M metagenome (IMG submission 15306) | reverse complement strand
GTCACCCATCAGTTGCAGTACCTCAAAGACTGCGATGAAGTCATAATGCTTAAAGACGGAAGAATCGCCGAGAAAGGAAAACATGACGACCTGATGACGCATAAAGGAGAGTACGCCGAACTGATCAAGTAAGTTGACGCCGGTCAGTGTCGGATTAAGGTAGAGCGGGGCCTCTAGCATATCAACAGCAAGGGGCCCTAAGTTAAAAATACACTTGAACAAAGTTAACAACTGTTAAATCATAAATTCTGCAGACATCCATGTGACTACCATTAGGCATACTGAACTTCGCTTAGCACGAAGAACCTGGTCCTAAATAGCAACTGGTGGACATTATGGTCTACATATATTTTTTTACAAAAAACATATATAGGCTACGTCACTTTTTACAAAAAAGGAATACATTACAGTACAGTTCACAAGTACAGTACAGAGACAGTTATTAATTCTTCCGATTCATGAATAAATTTGATCATTGCTATATAGACAGTGGGGTCTAAGTATAAGTGTCGAAGTCGATTGTCAAAACAGCAATCCTATTTAAGATAACAAATTTTAGATTTTGCCATAGGAAATTTGTTTGTGATACTGATATAGTGTCCAATTAGCATAGACATTCATGCTCTATAGACTACTTGTTAGAATCAGGCTGTTCAGCTTATTTTGTCTAATGGTGCTCCTTTGTTCATTCTGCCATCCTAAGTTTAAAAAATGACCGTTCTCCACTGCACTTGGTCACCATGAGAGTTAAAATAAATGCGCAAATAATTTCCCTAATTTGTAAAAGAAGACTTCAAGTACATTACCTGATGGTTAGTGAATAAACGCTAAATCCAGGGCTGCCAATAAGTTTTGTTGAAAAACCACATACAGACTCACCAATAACAGATTTGAACAAAAAATGGACATTTGTAAATCACAAAACCTGGGAGGGAATATATACTGTAACTTTTCTGATGAACGTTTGTGTCTGTCGGAATTATTATAGGCTATCGCAGTAACACGGACTTGTTTGTATTTCTGATAGTGATCCCGAGTTCTTGATCTTTTAACCACTCTACCTTAAATGCTGTGTGTGCCACTTCATCTTTTCCTTTGGGCTTGCTTCATCAGTACCTCTGTCACTTGAACGTGTTACACCAACACATTGCAATGTTAGATATAGCTAATATTTACAGCTTTTAAAGGGTGTTAATTGCTTGTTTATCAGTTATGCTGAAGACTACGGTATCTTGATAAAGCAAGTTAAAGGAAGATGAGAGTGAAAATAAGAAGTACAGTATGATAAATCATACCTCTGTTAATCACAGCTAACCCCAGATGATCAGAAGAAAAACCCAGAAACATAAATAGGGATTGAAAAAACAGATCTGAGGGCAAAACCCCAGGTTTGGCGCCATGGGCCAAATTATTTTGAAAATACCAAAAAGGTAACACAACTCGCAGAACAGGTCAATGTGATGTAATGATATTTTCACTGACATTCACAACAACGCAATCAGGGCAATACCTGGAAATTCACGGAAAAAAGATATGTGCTTCGATCAGTCGTGCAAGCTGATGATGCGAATACATGTACATCATCGACTCCTCCTATATATGTGAAGGAGCCCGTTGTTTGCTTCAAAGTGTCATTTACGTATGTCAGCGTCTCCAATTCATGAGTGACAAAAACCGAGAGCTAGTTGTATTTTTCCATTTTCTTTCTTTCTACTGCGTGCATAGTAAACAAACCGGCATTTTGTTTTGTGGTTCAGCAACTTTTACTTGGAACAAGATAAGGAGAGCAACTCAAAGGAAGTCGATCAAAGAGTCGTTGAAAGGATAACTGAAAAAAGACCTCTCAGCGATGCACGCGTACAAGAACCAGGTGAACTACATTTAACTATCTTGAATGTCGCCCTCCTTCAGTGAATCCATTTCATTTCGCAAGAATGCGATTACAGTGATACGTTTGTCTGTGTGAGAAAACAATCGTGCGTGTTTCATAGCTTGCAAGCGCTCATTGCATGTGTGTTAGTGTTTTCCATGTACAGACGACTCAGGTTAATCGCATATCGGATAAACCGCTTTATCAAATAGGATTCTGGAATCTAAACCAAAACCATTCATACGTGACAAAAATACTCGCCTAATCGTGTAACTTTTTATCACATAAACAGGACAAACAGGATAAAGCCGTGGTGCCATCAGTTCGGTTGAGCATCTGGCCCATGGGGATAGCCAGAAAACGAAGTTACCACATTAGTTCAAACCCTAGGGTTCGACACAGTTGCGTAGCCAGCCCAAAAATTTAGGGGGGCCAAAAAATTTTGGGGGAGGCAAAATGTTTGACGTTAGGCGAATAACACTATTTTGTTTGGAAATACGCCTCTCAAAATACAAAATCACTATATTTTCCAAAAATTTTGGGGGGCTATGGCCCCTTTGCCCCCCTCCTGGCTACGCCTATGGTTCGACAAAGGTCATGTGAAACATGAGTAAAAGCGTGGGACTACTATATAATTAAGTACGAACTGCTGATTGATTTTCAGTAACCCATTTTTACTTTCTGTCATATTGGGCAAAAATGGGATTAGACAACAGCTTGGAAAACTACGTAAGGGTTCGGTATGTTTGCAAAGGTTGAGAACCACTGCTGTAAAGCAAATTTTTAGTTTGTATTGGTTTAATTTAAAGGGGTAGTGGCAAACAATTTAAATCAAGAACAAAGAAAATGGATTTTAAAGCAACATTGAAAGTTAGAAAATGCTGAGTAGGTACGTAGAATATGTTCTCGCTGAGAGGCACGTAGAGTATATTTTTGCATAAGAAATGGGAAAAGTAAAATAAGACTAATTTTGGGCCCAAACCAATTTATTTACTGTATACCCACTTTTGGGCCACCCTGTACAATGCATGCCGTTGCAACACCTTTGCATTTACGTTTCCTGTGATGACCGCTGGTTTGCTAAACACTGCAGGATTACAGAATTCAAAATGTCAAGACTAAGCATGAATGCAAACGAAACGATTTATCATTGCCACATAAAATTCTTGTCACTGAAGAGCTTGAGAAAAGAGCATCCCAAAGCGCAGTCACAAATATGTTTGGGATATCGCAGTCCAAGTTTCACACATTTGGACGACAAAAGCAAAGTTTTTGGCGGCTCATCAAAGCAACGCAAATCTTCTCGGAGAAGAGCAAGAATACATATTTACGGAGACGTAGAAGATGCTTTGTGACAATGCTATAAGCAAGTTAAAAGAAGAGGATTTAATCAGTGGTTCTATGTTACGCCAAAAGGCGAACGATTTGGGCCAAATAATGGGTGTTCATTTTGATTAATCCTAGAGCTGGGAAAATCGCGGGTGGGTGTAAAATGGCATATTTTTTAAGCGACAGCATGGTGAAAAACAAAGACATGGCTCTGAAGCCGTTGAACACTGCATTACATCCGTGCGTCCAGGAATACAAGAGCGACATTCTGCATAAGACATTTACAGTTGCGATGGAACAGGCCTATATTCCGTGCACTTCCGGAAAGAAAAACTTGCTTTAAAAATTGTTACGTGTGCTTCAAAGATGATAAAGTTTCAAAGTTTCAGGTATTAAAAAGTCAAAAGGACGTCTGACGGTTTCATTAGCGGCAAACATGGATGGTTCTGACCAGTGGCGTAGCCAGCCCAAAAAACTGTGAAGGGCAACAAATTTGTGAGAGTTAAATGTTTGATTTTACGCGAGCAGCAGTATCTTGTTTGGAATTCAGCTTCTCAACACACAAAATGGCTAGATGTTCTAAAAATTTAGGGGGGCATAGTCCCCTGCTACGCCTATGGTTCTGACAAACGAAAGCTGCTGGTTGTTGGTATATTTGACAAATCACGACGTTTCAAGGGAGTAAGCATGTTGCAGGTGGTCTACCGATCGAACAGCAATTCTTGGATGATAACCACTCTTTTTCTAGAATGGTTAAGATGCTTTGATGCATTTTTGCAAAAACGCAGGAGAAGAGTGTGTTTCTTGTTGGATAACTGTTCTGCTCACAAAATTGCAACAAACCGTTTAACGTGCATTGCGCTTGTTCATTTACCGCCAAACACCACTAATACTGTTCAAGAAACCCCTTGATAAAGCATCATGAGAAACCTCAAATGTTATTACCGACGTCGAATGCTAGAAAAAGTTTTGCTTACAATTGGTTCGGACGAAACAATGACGGAAACACAAGTGGCTCGTTGTTTCCGCACTTGATACTGTTAGTTTATAAGAGTGCTTCTTGGGAAGACACTACTGAAGAAAAGATTCAAAGTTGTTTTTTCCCGTGGTTTGTCACCGGAGGTACCAGATGAGTTTTTTCTCAAATTTTCATCCTGTGAAATTGTCTCTCATTTCACCGAGGAAGCTTATGAAGAATATTTATGCATGGGTTTGAAAAAGCAGGTTGTCAAAATGATGCTGAAATATGCGAAGAAGGTTTGCAAAGCAGACAAGAAGATGACGAAGACAACACCGGAAGAAGTTCAGCTGAAGCAGATGCTGAGCTTTCAACCAAAGCAAAGGGGTGCTTGCAGTACTTGATGCAATTCGTCGACGATTTCAGCTTCAAGATATGGACATGCACCCGTTTTTTGAAGTAGAAAAACGCATGTTTGACAGCATACGCAAAGACTTTAATGAAACAACAGTTGAACGTTTTTTGAAAATGAATAACATACATTTTTGGGATATAATTCTCAATAAAGTAACATTTAACTGTGTCCTTAACAGCAAACGTTTGTGGTATAGATTAACCCGTGTTTGGCAACAACCATGCAAAAAGAAGTATTGTTCGGGATTCTCAGAGCTTATAGCTTAAAAATCTCTGTGTTCGGCGTCAAGCTAGCTGCAGATATCAGCGGCATCAGGTAGCAAGCATGTGGACAGAAAAAGAGTTAGTCGGTGAACGTGCGTTTGTCTGATACGGCCATTCGCATATTCCACCACAAAAAAGCTTGGCAAAATTGGCTCTGCGATTAACCGGATTCGCCTGTATTTGACTTTGTTAGTATCTAGAAATCCCTTGTCGATCACCAAGTTATCTGCAATGGCTAATTACGCACACAGCTGGAAGAGAATTGGACAATATCAGTCTCGATTCTGCAACGATCGTTACTCCTGAAGTGACTCAGATAGACTTTGAAAGAGTGGGAAGCATCCGTTCTGTTGCCAACGTCAAGAAAGAAGGTACGTTGTAAAATCGATATATCTGTTCCGATGTTGATCGGTTGTGGAGGGATATATCAAACGACATCAGCTACTTCAAGTTTACCTTTTCAATGAATCGAAATTTCTTGAGCGCTTTGCTCATCAAATGATAATGTGTTTTAAAATCAACTCGCATAACTTTCAAAATGAATCAACTATAATTAAGTTACAGCCATTGAAACTTTTGCAATGAATTACGAAAGAAATTTACATCAGGGCCATAAACTGTGGAGAATTGTTTATTGCTTAATTAAAATATCCTACCTAAAAGGAAATTGTTTTGTCTTGACTAAAATATGCATGTAGATCAAAAGTAAGCATGGGCGTCCACAAAAGTTTTTTCCAGGCGGGGCAAGGTTTGTTTATCCTTTTCAGGTGCTGACAATGCAAATGGGCATTAAAAAAACGTTCTACCCTTGTTAGAAACATGATTTCTCGCAGTAATTTGTGAAGGGTGTCACAGTAAATGCACAATGCACATGTTTTCCTTTGAACCATGTTTTTCAAAAAAATTGTGCTCGATGCTGCTTCTCATAACATATGTTATCAGACGTTCACAAAACGTGCATACTAATCGCGTAGACTGAGCTTAGAAGCTTTTTTGATAGTGTATGGAAACGAAAAGCAAGGCCTTGAGAAATATAGAGTTTACGCTCACTAATATTTCAAGCACTAGTAAGGATCGTGAATCATTTTTCAAGTGCTAGTAAGATTGTGTTTCTTTATGGTCGCGAGTCACAGGTTGCAACTGAACAACTTAAAATGTACTGAACGCTTGTGGTGGAACTCGTTCAGGATCAGACTGCTCAGATACAATGACAAATTCAGCCTGTTTGTAGCTAAGAATTGGCACCGAATATTGGCGGCGGGTGTATACTTTTGATGCAAATGCTTGTGAAATTTTTCGTTTGGGAACCACTGACATTGTTGCTCAAACTACAAACGAAATTTCAAAACGAAAACTGCTTTTTGTATCAAATCGGATAGAATTGGAGTTATGCAGAAAACTGATGTATGATTTCATTTCTCAGATGAAGGAATATATTCTGAAAAGCAACCGAAATCTCTTGTTCAAAGTGAGGCTAAATCCATGGGTTCGGTTAAAAGCTCAACATACATTTCTTTCATCAAGGCTGCTGGCGGGTGAGTTTTTTTTAATTTTTTTTGCAGCCAAACAAGCAACGTTTCTTCCCATTTCTATTTTCGGACTGCAGCTGCGCATCAGCACAACTGAACTTTAATCATCGTTATCTCCTTCACTTTCACAGAAATGCGGTTGGTTAATTTAGATACCTCTAGAACAGTGGTCTTTGAAGTTTTGCCTCAATACCCATAAGTCAAATTTTCGTCAACCTGGTTACCCGTTTTCAACAAAGTTTAATAAAAAAAATTGTAAGAAATATAACAGAACTGCTAAGGAAATATTCACTAGAGTACAATGATAAAACTAGCTCTAGCCTCGTTTCAACCTTCTGAGGAATTTTCCTGCTTGTTTGTGCTTTCATGCTTTACCTTGGATTCGAACTTGCACATATCTATCTTTCAATTGTAAGCCACAGGTCTGGCGCAAGTGAATCCATCTGCAATTATGTCGCGGGGAAATTAGTTTTGTGTATTTAAACACATCTTCAGTCCTGCTAAGGCAGTAAGAAAAACTTACTAAATGTTGACACTGACACTAAAAGAAGAGTAGACATAAACACACGAACTGCGACTTGCAACAAGAAGCAAAAGCGGAATAATATAACTATATTAAATGCTGAACTTACTAGAAACTCGCAAAACTCAACAACTGCTAAGCAACCTACGCACAACAACGGCCTAAAGCACTTATTGAGGCTAAGATACACCGGTGTCAGAGCGCAGCGTTTTACGAAAGTCTAGAAGGCACGCGCGCTTCACGAAGTCTAGAAGGCTCAGCAAAGTGGTAGATTTTGATAACACCTTATGCCTTGACTAAAATATTTTAACTCTCTTGCTTGGGCAAAAATCAAACTACCTAGTAAAGCCGAACAATTAGATTGGGGGCGTAAATTGTAACATGTGTTCAGTTTTTCCATTAGTGTGTCCAACACAGCTTTGCCGGTGGAACAGTTTGTGAGTTTTCCCTCTCGACACTCTTTCCCAAGATTTTCTCTTGCTTCAGTAAATATCAATATTTCTGAAAAGTTGTGGCAGCAAGGATTACTTCCGTGGATCGAAAATAATAAAAGAACAAGCTCTTGCCTCGTGGTAAGCTAGAGTCGTGAAGAAAAATTTTAATGCAAAGGCTACATCTCATTCATCAGCACCAATCTTCTTTTTCATGTGGGTAAACCGTTGCTAGATTGCTAGAACGAATGTCAGAAAAGTCAAACTTAATTGAAGGAAGTCCGTCTTCTTACAATGAGGACATGATTTCTGATTTGGACCTCACGTCCCAACACTTTTGAATACCCCCAATATCTAATCTTAATTGGCTACCCCCTGGGGTATTGAGGCAAACTGTGCGAACCCCTGCTCTAGAAGGTAAGTAAACCATAGCGACCTAAAAATCGGTATGAATCTATCCATAATTTTGATTGCCATTCATCANCAACTGGTTCGCAAGTTTGAAGAATAAAACATGTCATGAACAATATGCGATCATCATCGAGAATGCAAGCTATGAACTTAGAAAGGCAAATATGACTTTAATGCAAATTGGGTGAAATGTTTCTCAGGTTTGTCATTTCCTTCGTTTTGCTTTTTATTATCATCGTTTTCATATTTGGAACCACGTTCTGCAACTGGTGGCTGAGTTACTGGATAAATCAAGGAGGCAACAGAACAACATGCCCAGATGAAAGTAAGATTGCTCATAAAAATCCAGAGATGTGTTTCTTAACACCAGCACCAAAATAATTTTTAAACATAATCGTTTTAATCTGCACTACTTTGTGATTTCTGAGAGGAATAAAACCAGATTTAGCGATCTGGATTTGATACAGTCGACTGCTGACAATTGCTGTGCAAACTACTTGAGTTTGTAGTTTAGTCTTATACCAGTGTGAATATTGGTAAGAATTGCAAACACCCGCTTTGAACGAAATACACGAGGTGTGGAATCTTGAAGCAGGAATAGACGTAATCATTGTTCAAGGTTTAACTTCGGTGACCGTTACTAGATTGTGAGGAACCTCAAAGAGTTCATCTGAATACAGAAATAGCCTTAAAGCGCAAGTTTAGTGCATTTTGGTGGTGGTTATGCAATGCTGTTCTGCTGTATTTTGAGAGACCGTTGGAAAAATTAAAAACCTTTTCGGTCTCTCAAAACACCTTAAAAAACACTGGACATTACAGTGAAAAAGCCTATTTCCAAACTTTTTTAATATGTAGCGGTATCTACAAATGTGTAGTTTATAGCAGTTTTTTATGATTTGTGAAGAAAAAGCACATACACATTTGTCTCAAATCTCAACTGGTATTTTTGCGTTTTTTGTGTCCATTCAGCTTTTTAGTTTTTAGCACTACGAGACTTAGAAGCAACACAAAGTTTCCTACTGGCAATGAAAAATGAATATCAGCAGGAAGTTTATGTCAGGTTTATTGAAGTATCTTTATCAAATGCAAGAGAATTCCAGAATGTTTGAGTTACTTAGTCCTTTCACGCACTGAAATTGTTTTACCAATTTCAAGTTGGTTTGTTTCTTCCGCAGGTACCACATTTTCCCCAGACCTTTCCACCCCACAAGCAAGTAACGAAACGTGTGTACCATATGTTGATCCCAATATTTCAACTGGAAGCAATCTTGCATTTTACCAAGTACGCACTTATATGCTTTTTAGCACAAGGTTAGCCAAACATTTTTGGGCCGCGGACCACCATTTGTAAATCTGTTTTTTCTCGGACCCGAATTTTATATCGCATCGATCTTTCCGCCCAGCCAACGCGGAAGAATTCTACTAATCGAAAATTAAATGACACTGAATAATCTTTCATTGCGCAAAACTCACAACATCAATTGGATGTATGGGCTGCTTCTTACTGCGGAATGTCCAATTCTCGGAGCTATTTTTGACAGGTAAAAGCATATGTTAGTGTTTAATACAGAATAAACGCAATAGGAAATTCTGGAATGATTTCAGCAAAATGCGATCATTCCGGTCTTTCCGTAAGTCATGTAATCAATAATTACGTCATTTACACGGAATGCGAGAATCATTGTAAAAAAACTTTTTGATTGATAAATTTAAGATGCGCAACACCAATGTTCACGATTGAAAAATATTTTAAAACCATTTCAATAACGAATCACTGCGCCCAATGTTTGTGACGGTGTACATGCTGTGCACTGCATACTATCGACGTCTTTATATTTTGCCGTATTTTCATTCATCGCTTATGTTGTAAGCAGGGAGCCCCAGTGATCCGCGGACTACAATTTGGGAGATCCTGTTTTAGAACAGCTAGTTTTTTTTGCATCGAGTAACTTCACTACTGTATGTTTAGTTTCTGGAGCTGTGGCTGAGCTGGAGTGTTGCTGCTGACAAACACCTAAAACTAACTTACGATTGTTTCAATACAGGTGACAACTGTGAACAAAAATTGCTCATATTTATCACAGCGTCAGGGTGTAGTGCACGTGTTAAGAGATGTTTTATTTTATTTTGCTGATTGAGGAACCCAGCTCAATCGACAGGCCAAGATATAATGTTGCAACCAACAGCAATACATGATTACAAGTATTAGTTTTGCACCAATATTGGATACACAACGGAATGATCAAGTAGAAATGCTGAATAAGATGTTTTATGGCAAATGTTACGAGGCGCGACACTTTAAGTCCCGCGCGAGCCCAAATATTGACGCAAGGATTTTCTCCAGCCCTTTAAACCATAACTCGCCAGCTGATTGAGCTAGGCTAGAGAGCTGTGGAAAGCCTCAAGAAATCCAGTAAGACTGGTATCTTCGATAGATTTTGGATTTGAGGTTGTTTGGGGGTAACATAATACAGTATATGGGACGATAGGTTTCCAAGGTTACCTGACACCCGGGTCCAACCCCGTGGGGATAATTCTTTGTTTGCTTTATAAAACTAGACTAAAATCCACATCTTTTCAGCCCTTGATTAACTTTCTAGCGTTTGTGGTTGGCACGTTATGACAAAATATGTTTATTTAATTAATCGAATTTCACAGGGGACTATTTTTCTTTGTTTGTTGTTTTAAAACCATAATTTCCAAACCACAAACGCTAGAAGTGCAATCAAGGGTGTAATATTTCTTTACTAAGTTTAAATTAACTCAGCGAACTTACTATTTAGATATGTCCGTAATCAGTGCTGGGAGTTTGCGACAGGTAGTCCGCAAAACCGCAAGTCCGCAACTGCGGAGCAAACTTTTTCATTGCGGATTTGCGACACGCAAATT
>JGI24021J15306_10012320_pt1 | contig 10619 bp, 5 predicted proteins | sample Ectturendosymbi1_FD_15306 | JGI IMG/M metagenome (IMG submission 15306) | reverse complement strand
CGCCTTAGTTTTAATTTGTATGAAATTGTTTAACGTTTGCGCCAATAAACTCTCTCTCTCTCTCTCTCTCCACTATCAAGTCCAAAGGATGGAGGCATGGACTAAAAAAAACAAATAATAGCATTTGTTAGATTAAATCATGACAGATACAGTGGAAATTGTCAGGGAAAATAAAGTAAATGAAGACACACCTTGGCAAAAAATTTACAGATGAAGAGAGCATGCCTGAAGTCCACTTGCAGAGTTACCAGACTTATTCAAAGTGCCCAAGACTTTGAAGTAGGTTTCTTTGAGTGACTTCCGTTTTTGTCGAAGCTGTGGTCTTCGTAAATCAAAAAAGATTGTCTACTTTTTTAACAAAAATAATGAACACGCAGAATACTTATACTAGCAAAAATACATACATGGTGAAATGGTGTCCTAGTACTTCCATATCTTGTTGAACAGAACGAAAAAGATCCATATTTCTTGTGTTGCGGTCACTTTCTGTAACCAATTTAAGTTCCTTTGCAACATATATAAAATCCACAATCTCTTCATGTATCCAAGTTCTCCAGTCAGCCATGGTTCCCATCAGTGAAAAGTTATGAAATACAGTACTACTTTATTGTCTGTGGCAAAGAGTTAGTGTTTGAATTAAAAATCCATACATTGAGAGATGGTACTTAATTTCGAAATCTCGGAAGAAGTAGGCACAAGGTCAAACATGGGGCTTGCACTGTTATCGCATGTGGGATTTTACTGCCATAAAGCACTTCACACAGGTTTCGTATTCGCAATGCTGAAATCCATGAAACGTGAGTATCAAAAAATATTGCATGTAACTGCAAACAGGGTTGACAAAAATCATGATTGAAAAAAAAAATATCAGATTTTTTTTATTTGAATCAGATTTTTTTGATTTCATCTGTAGCGTGTGGCCACCTAACAAGTAGTAATCTTTTATTTTAAACACTTGGTTTTAATAACTCTTTTGTACTTTGTTTCTTCAAGTTTAGCAACTAGTATTCAGCTGAACTTTCATTCAAAGTTACTTTGCACTTATGCATCACACGTAAAGCAAATCACTTCGTTACACCAGTATCAGTGTACAAAATGAAATATTTTGGAATGACAATACAATACTCAAACCATCAGTTCATCAACTTCATTAACACTTCTGGCATGTTAGGAAGCTTGTACAAAAATACAAGCTTGCCAGCCTTTTTCTGCGAAGTCTATTGTTAAAATTAATTATTGCAACGTAGCTTTCACCAGTTTAGCTTTTGCAAAAGTATAACTTACATGCATAAAATGGTAAAAACCTACAATATATATACGTGTTCTTATGAATCTGAATAAAAAATTCGTTCTGAAACAACTATTTTTACAGTCAACAGCCTGCTGTACATATTTGCTGGAATTTAGATGTAACTTTTACTTTATGCCAGGCCCATAGCAATGGGGGCATTCAGGGGCAGTGTCCCTAAATTTTTTTGTTCCCAGATAAATTTGTTTTAAACATTTACCGTAATAAAAACAAAAATCATTCCCCCCTTACAGTTTATTTGCCTGCAAACCTCAAAACCTAGCTACAGGCCTACTTTATGCCAGCCTATACTTTCAAACTCGTGGCATTCTCACAGTTCTAACTTCTGAGTTTGCAAATGTTAGTGATTTCAGTTCACATATCATTTCTGCAGTTAGTTGACATACAATCTGTGACCTCACATATGCTACGATTGATAGAAATTTAATTGCTTTTATAACTTGTGTTGTCACAAGAAGTCTCTGCCTTCTTTAATAATAAGTGAAAGCAATTAGAATGCCAATTAGATGTGTCATACAAATGACAGAAAGCTTCAAAATTGCATAAGATTTTTGCTTGACATTTGTGGTTTTATCACTGATTTGAATGAAATTATTTAAATCAGCCAACCTTGGTTAGAAACAGCTGAACTTTCATTCAATCTTTTTGCACTTATACTAATCCCTTAATGCACGTAAGTTCATAACACTAGTACCAGTGTACGAAATGAAATATTTATCGAAATGCCAATACTGAAACTGCCAGTTATATAGTAAGTTCATTGATACTCCTGGCATACATGCATAAACTGTTAAAAAACTATAATATTTCATGAATCAAAAATATGTTCTTTAACTGTGTTTACACACAACAGCCTTCATATTTGATGGAATTTAAATGCAACTTTCACTTTAGGCCAGTCTACACTTTCAAACTTACGTGGTTCCAACAGTAGCAACTTCTGAATCTGCAAGGGCTAGTGATTTCAGTCCTCATGTAATTTTGGCAGTTATAGAATCTGTGACCTCACCGTTGCTATGATTGATAAAAACCTCAAGTACTTATAACTTGTGTCATTATCACAACTCTTTGCCTTCTACACAAATACTGTATAGGCCGATGAGAATGAAAACCTATTAGAATGATAATTACATGTGTCATAGACGTCACACAAAGCTCTAAAACAGCATGATTTTTTAATTTTTATTGCTTGATTTAAATCAATCAACCCTGACTGCAAATGCCTGTGTTATGTGCTGGTGTCACATCATTCAAAATATCTTTACACATATAGCCTAATGTCGGATGGTTAATAAAAAACAGTCAGTATTTCTAATCTCCTACGAAGTTTTTTAATTAGAAACTGTAAACTAGTTATCACTACTGATGCTAAAAAGTCGAACTTACCCGAATTTTCCTGACACCATGTAAAATGAAAACACACGTATGCCTTTTACACCTTGCAGCTTCACAATTGTAAATGAGAGGGTTAAGTCTAACCTTTAATAAAGTAGGCTAACACTGCCAACCCTCTCCCAGCTGGTCAGTGTTTGAAACAAATATTTTTCTTAAACAGTAGCCTCCTATCACATGCTATGCATTAAGTTTTCAGCATTTGCTTTAAATAAGAGTTGTTCACTTGCACATATCAGGGAGATCTGAATATATTTCTGAATATTTTGTCAAGATGCTTACCTTAAAATATGAAATCCTAACAACATGTTACATTCAGTGCCAACGTCCAAAATGCTTTCCAGTATCAAACTACTAATCCTCATTACGTGCCTTGTCGATTGCACGATAATTATGTTTTTGTTGCACTCCCAACAGTGACCTCAACGTACTAACAGTTAGCCTAACGTTTCCCTCAGATCTTATCCGGTGACTAGCACTGACTGCTAGAAACTGGCGACCGAGACCATTCATAACGAGACGTCTTCCTGTCGAGGTGGCCAACGCGTTGGCTCGTTCAGTGCGCTGACTCAGCAATGTACGTTCAGAACCGGACCGTTCGTTATCCGTATATAGTAACGAGACAACGAAAAACTGACCATGTAAACGTAGTAATAGAGTCTTTTTCACTGTACTTCTCCGATTAGCTTGGATTCAATGCCAGCGAATGAACTTTAACTAAGCATTGTTATATCGACATCTCGAAGACTTTCATCCTTCCACATAAAATAAAAAATAGGCCCAAATAGTGTGAAGGTAACAAACATCACAAGGAACATTTTTCGACTTCGATAAAAGCGGAGGCGATTCTCACGCATCTCAAAGCGGAGAAAACAAACAAGTAAAAACAGTCAGTTAAAATCTTATAACCGCAGCAAATAACGTAGCTGGTGCACAAAACGTAGAGCTGCCGCGCGACTACTGCGCACACTTCGCACGGTTATAGCTCTAACATGCCACCTACTGGAGCCAAGTCAGCTTCAGGTCTGGTTCTGGGTTGAGGTGATGGTTCTCCCAGTAACAGTGGTAGGGGTATGTCAGGACCAGCGATACCATGGACCGGAGATAGGGGGAAACCAGACACTTCTCGCCCATCTGCGGAACACAAAAGACTATAGAACTAAATCAATAGACCAGGAGGGTGGACACTAAATCAAAGCGTGCTTATAACGCAAAATGTGAATACAGTGAAACATCCCGTAGCTCCAAGGTTTCCATATTTATTTTTTGCTCAGCAAGTGGCCATGCTATCTGGCTTCGAATCTTTCTTTGTGTCACAGGATTTGATTCGTTCAGTTTTTTCGTGCCCGCTTATCCTCTGCAGAGGGTCGTGGGAGCAGCAGCCCTATGATGATTCGAACTACCTCACGGTCAACAACAATATCAGATAGTTCTGCTGGGCAAATGCTAAATGCCCGAAAAAATACGACGTTCGTTAATAGCCAAAATCAATGCGGTTCAATTTGGACGTGGATGTAGGGGAGGGTTGAAAACGAAGCTCACGTCATAAACCAAGGCTCGCTTCATCAACGAATGGCTCACGAAAACCATACATTATCGTTTAAAAACAATGTGTAGTTAGTTTACAGAGCGTTGTTGCAAGAGACATCTAGCTAATTGTTCGAAAAATCTAATTTTGATCGAATATGCAACGATGGCCTCAGAAAAGGCGACAAGGACGTTCTTCGAGATACATCACAAAGTATCACGACTGTAACTACACACTATCTCAAGATGAATTATCGTAACCAGACCTTGGGATTAAAATTTGAGGTGAGCCAAATCAAATTACGCTTTTTTCGTTACACCTTAACCACATGTCAATTGTTCGCACAAACACTGCAGGTGTATTTGCTGGCGTTCAAATTTTCACAATATTTTAACTGCTGGGCTCTCTGGTTGGTCCAACAGCTGTTCTTTTCCAGGCATGGAGATACGTTTTATCCTTTTGCAAGGTTAGGCTGTTCCGATGACAGCTTGCAATGTTTCAAGAAAAAATCAAGCCACAGTACTCCCACAATTGGCATCACACTCGACCATGCACACTCAAATGTAAGGATGAGTGGTTCAGGTTCAAATAATTATAACAGTATGCAATGCACAATCAAAGAGGGACATACCAGCAGATTGTTCCTTCGGTAATTCAACAGCCAGAAGAGAGTCTGTGTCCTGATTTTTCTGTTTTTGTGAAGCCTTTGATGGACGGGAGGGAGCCCTGCGCACATTGCACTGAAATTCATGTACCCCTCAGAAAAGCAAAATAGAAAAAATAATCAAGTAGAAAAAAATTTTAGGTAGCAATGCACTATTCCTATATAACTGGAACCATCAATCAATATTTCTAGCTTGAGAGGGCAATGCTTATTATGTTGTGTCTTTTCAAAATAAGAATGGTCCAGCTACAAACAAGCGTCTCGAAATTTGCAAGGTGAGTAGAAAACTAAATTATGACGGACAGGAAGACGAAATATTACTCAAAGTCTCACAACAGCTGGGCAAAATATTGAGTCTGGACACCTTAGACGAGCCTATAACATGGTACAAGATAACAAATAACTAGTAATTCGCAATACTCGAAACCACCATGAACTTGAAACCTGGTAATACATTGCTAACTGAACTGCGCAGCACACTTAATGAAATGATAAGAAATGTGACGTCATAAATTCATGTTTTGAATTAAGTGGCATTTATTTGAAATTAGGTTATAGATATTAGTCAGGACGTAACAGGACCATGATGAAAATGAAGTTCGCTCAGATATCCTCGATATACTCCTTTAAATTGTCAACATCAAAGTGAGTCGATTTTACTGGTGCAAGCAAACAAATTTTGTACTTTGGATGGCATCGCAGGGTTGGATATCACTGTTCTATTATTCACGATACAGTATTTGTTTCTGTACATTGCCTTTAACATAGATTCGTCAGCATTAAATTCGTTGCAGTAAAATAATCAACGAAACAACCAACGCCGAACAATGCTGAATTTCCCTGATTCAAGATTTGGGGAAAACATCTAACCAACCGTGATTCCTGAAGCTGACACGTATGTCAGAGAATGAAATCTCGACCTTTACATTTATGTCTTGTGTACACAACTGGAATATCACCACGCCAATCTTGAAGTTCTTCCTGAATGCCTTATTACTTTCTTTTTACTGCAACGTATACTTAAGTCTACTGTGTTGTGTGTGGGAGTGAAGAGGTTGCACAATATGACTAACGTTAACTACCCACCACGGGATCAATGTGCTTATGTTTCATTTATTTAAACAGATTAGACCGCACGTACGGTGCTTCAGAAAGAAGTGCAGAAGCAGGTGTGGTGATGTTTTGAGCGGCAGCAGAAGCTAATGGTGGAATAGCTGGTTCCGCAATATCTGTAAAAAAGTTGTCATCCACCATATTCTGTATGTCTTGGGCAGAAGGTTCTCCAACACCAAAGATTTCTATTTCTTCCGGCTGCGTAAGAAAACACAACATACGTTAACACTTTTATTTAAGACATAGTTCAAGTCACTGCCTTCAGAACAAAACGACAAAGCAGATATAGAAGAGCAATGATGAAACCCTGAAGACACTACCATTCTGCATACAAGGCTGCAACGGCAACCACCAGCAGCTTGATCAGTTAGACCAGTGGTTCTGAAAGTGAGCGGAATCACCCCCTTGGGGGCGAAAAAAACAAAGGGGGCGATAGGGGGAAAAACNACAAAGGGGAGAAAGTGCTCAAACACTAATCNATCATGGAGTTAACTTCAGTAGCCTACTATTATGACTTGTTAATTTCTCGTAAATTTAATTTACCATGATCGTTGGAGGTTGTTGGATTGTTGCTAACGCAATTTATCCGTTAAATTTTTACTCCGGGTAGACAAGCTCAGAACTCTGTTTTACACGATCCGATTGGCCCGTTTAGTCACGTGATAAAGTTCGTTGACTTTTCGTTTGTTTACTCATAATGCTAGAAACATGTGAAGAACTTTGGCTGATCACCAGCACAGTGATTTAGGAGAAAGTGATAAAAAAGTAGTTTAGTTTGAAACAAATTCATTATCAAGTTATTGCATTTATCTCACGAATAAGGTATTGAAAACACCCTCATATTCAAAAGTGCTTGCTCCGTTTTCCACACCACTTGTTATTTACATGCAGCTTAAGTTTGCTGTTGTGCTGTTTATGTTGAGCTTCATGCAAATTGTACACTACCAGACAGTAAACCAGGTGATGGGAATTAAGACTAAACGATGTCTATGACTGATTTGGTGAGAAAGTTGCATCTTGTTTCATTTAAAGTCAAGCTCAGTTACCAAGATATGCCAATGGGTACCTCACATTGTCTGCAAATCAAGTTTCAGAAGGTGAACTAAAGGTCCGCTAAATATCTTAAGCTGGGTGTACCGATGTTTTACAGAGAACCAACAAGCCATTTCATTTACTCTACTCTCTTTGGTGAGGCTTTTTTCAATCATCTTCGCATTACAGAAATAAAATTGTATTTAACTGCCTGTTTCGCTCCACACAAGCGTCTTGTGGTTCTCCAATATCGCAAGCATTTTCGCTGACTCATGCGTACGATTGTGTCATGCATGAGCACCGTATGCTGATATCGGCCTGCCTAGAACCACTACGCCGACGAAAGGTCAACGAACATTGTCACGTCACTGAACGGACCAATCGGATCACGTAAAACAGAGATAGCTCTGAGCTTGTCTACATTTTGGAAATTCGCTGCCCAACTACAGTGTGGATTATTTATATTTTCACAATAATTAATGCAACATTAGCGTCATAATATAATTGCTTAGTTTAGCTAGTGGCTTGCTTCAGACATTTCATACTTTCTTTGAATAAACATTTACTACCTTGTGTTTACTTTATCAGGCTTGGAGGGCAAAAACGACGTGTCGAGAGTGATAAGGGGGCGATCCGGCGATGGAATAAAAAAGTTTGAGAAGCACTGAGCTAGACACTAGCATTACGTTGTATGCTCCACATAGGTCATCACACGGCATTATGACTATATTAAAACATGCGAATACTTAATGCTTATGTTGCATTTTACATGTTCAACAATGGTCGGGGATGAGTTCGTCGGTAAACAAAACAACAGGTTTGATATTTTAGACTGCGGCATTGTATGCAACAATATAGATGTGGTTGAACAGTGCATTTAGCCAGAGATAGTTTTAGTGCCGAATTTACCGCAAAAAAATAGGTTTATACAATTGCACGCCTTTCCACACCTATAAAAACTGCAAAGCAACACACGTAATATACTCACTGGTGCCATTGGCACAGGTTCTTGCATTGTTATAGCCGACAAATCGTGCACTGCATGAGCATAAGCCGCCTGTAACACAGAAAAAGTAAATACAAAATTGCTGCTGCAAATAACAATACTTGACTAACTGCATACAAACTAGGTACAAACTTGCGTCACAATGAGTTCACTTTGACAACATATATCCTAACCCAAAACATTTTTTCACAACAAATACCAGAAATTTCAATACGGCTCAATCATGGGCGTCAGAGCGGGGTGGCAGGGAGGGGGCAAAGCCCTCCCTGGTTTTTGAAACTTTACATTTTCCTGTTAACTTTTTTGCAGAAAATTGTTTTTCTCTTAGTTTCGAGTTGGTAAAATGAAAATTCACCACCGTTCCTCCCCCTGTAAAAACTAACTTTGACCACCCCTGGAAAAAAACACTATAGGCTCCTCTGGAAAAAGTCCTTCCAACGCCCAAAGTAAAACCTGTAAATAACGAACAACTATGTGGCAAACTACCCCAGATATTACCTATACCTGGCTTTAATAACATGATCACATATCTAAATATTTTCTCTATTAGTGCTACTGTCAGCAGGCTTGCAGAGTCGGTAAGAAAATGGGTCGGATTTTTTTCCCCGACTCCAGGAGTCCACTTGAATCATTTTTTATATCGCACTCCTAAGTTCGTAATTCCTTTTGAAATGGTACAATTTCTTTTGAAACTTATTTTGAAACAGAATTTTTGCTGTGTACCATGATTTTGATTGGTTGCTAACTGCTATAAAAATTTGACAGCCAAACTTCAATCACATTATGTTAACAAGTAATTTTGGAAAAGTTGTAGTGGGGAATTTTTGAAAAGGTCGGAGTAGCAGTCGGACATTTTACCTCCGACTCCGCAACTCTGACTATAAATACAGTTAGTCAAACAAGCAAAGCGAACAGTACACTTTGGAAGTTTTCTGTTCGCACTAACCTTTTGTCAAGTATTGCTTCATTAATTGGTTATTGGTTTTGATAATAATAATCAATCCTGGCAAAACTATTGCTTAATGATTCACGCGTGGACCCAGCAGAACTACCTGAAATTGCTGAACACTGTGAGATATTTCTAGTCCTCCCAGGGCTGCCATCCCTGCAACCCTCCCGTGAAGAAAAGCGGGTGTGAACATGAATGCATTCTAGCATTCAGTTTTGATGAACTGTTCTCGAACTCACAATTACATTGCTGAGGTGCATTGGGGATAAAGATTTTTCTAAGGGCCAGGGAATCTGAAGTGTCGAAAGTGCCAAAAACACAATTGAAATTCGGTTTAAAACTGCTGTGTTATATAACATTTCAAAATGTAGTGGAGCAGTGCTTTTCAACCTGTGCGACGGTACGCACTAGTGCGGATGAGAAAGTCGTGCGGTGCGGCTGACAAACGTAGTGCGGACGAGAAAACCCTGTTAGGTTGTGGTAAACGCATTTTTAAAAATCCTCTGTTTGATCATCGTGAAGATTAAACAACGGATTATCATAATTAAGGGCGTTAAAATTGCGCAGTTCACTATGATTTACATTGGCAACAGGCCCTGACGCTTAAAAAAAACTGTGGGCCCCGGGCCGGCACTACACAAGCAGCTTCAATAGAAAGTGTAAGTTTGCGTGGGCTAGTGGGAGGCGTAGCGCGGGGTCCGATTGGAAGCAATCGGTCCAATCGGCTAGAGGCCGGCCCTGATTGTGAGTATCCAATGTGTCATAAACCGTGAAGCATTGGAGGACAAGAACCAGGCAATGAAAAAGAAAATTACCAACTAGCTGATGTCATTTCTGATGTCATCAAAATTATGAATGCAATACTGAACAGGCTGTTCAGCGTTCAAAACAGTCCTAAGTCGTGAGTTTGATGAACTTGTCACAGAAACGTGCAGCGATGGGCATCTTTATCATTCTAAAGTGTGGTGGATCTCTCATAAAAGAGTAATGGAGACAGTGGGGAATTTGGGATATGAATTTCTTGTGTGATTTGATCGACGAGAGGATCATAAAGCTCTTTTCTTTCGTTATTTGTTTTAACTTGCTGGACTAGTCATTCTGGTGACGTACTTAACCAGCTGAAACTTACTATTTAAAGTTGTGGAATTGATATATTCGAAGTTTTCGGCGAACATCATCCACCGAAGCATTTGGGCACAAATCAAAAAGACGACATTTGCCATCAAGTCTTTATTAGCCATATGAAACACGCTGTACTCTTGTGTAAGAGCCATCGATGGCCTTCGCAAAGACCTCAAAATCCAAGTGCTCGAAGTTCTTGTAAAAATCCAACCACCTACTTGGCCGAAAAAGGGTTTAGTGCTCAGGTAATTGATTGATATCAGGACAGGAAGGTGGAGTTGTCTTCTTAGTGGGACATTAGATGACCTCATGTGAGGAGCGTTGGGGCAAGATGTTGCACCAAACCGGTCTAAAATTGCAAGAAGTAATCAGCAACACCAAGCCATTAATAAAATTGCATACTTTAAATCAGTGGTTCTCAAACTGTGGTACGCGTACCACTAGTGGTACGCGAGGGCTTTTCAGGTGGTACGCGAGCAGCTTTGCTGTCATATTGAAAAGCTT
>JGI24021J15306_10012319_pt1 | contig 10619 bp, 10 predicted proteins | sample Ectturendosymbi1_FD_15306 | JGI IMG/M metagenome (IMG submission 15306) | reverse complement strand
GTTTGCCTGTGGCAGTTAATAATCCTGTTCCCGCCAGCCAAGTAGGATTTCAACAATTTCGTGCAATTGAACGCTTTTGCGTCGAAGCTGCAGCAACAAACACAGTGATCGTGGGCACTCCAGTGATGATTCAGAATGTTTTACTGACCCTACTTTCAGAACGTCATTTTCTGATTTTCGCAAATTTATTAACGCTTTCCATTTTTTTCCTCGCAACAGTGGGAGAGGGACCTCACAAGTGGATCAGCTTAGGGCCTTGTATCAGTTAAATCCGGCCCTGGATATGGGTATTGCACTCAGTCCAAAAATCATCTGTACGGCATTAATTAGGCCTACTTCTGTAGATTTGAATTTATTGGGGTCGTATTTTACAAAGTTTGCTAAAAACAGCTTTGTGTGTTTGTTAGCCACCAAAAACGGAGCCATTATTAGATCACAAAACAGTAGGTTTTAGCGACGAGAATGGGCAGTTCTGAATGGAAGTCACTAAAGCTTACAATTTTGAACAGCAAGCAAAATGTTGGAAGAAAATATCATCGCTACTGACCAGGTCAAGCCGAGGGTTGCATGAAGCAGAATGTGCGCGGGACATTACTGAACCTGCACGCGTTGATGGCCGTTTTTGCAATTGCTGAAATGAACAGTGGATGTACTACATTTAACACTAACTCCCGTTTGCGCCACTTGGCTTCTGGTCAAGCCCAAGATAACAACCTCCAGCTGCTCGTTGAAATGTTCAGAACTTGTGACACGTCACCGAAACTTAATCATCGAACATAGGTTTCCAACTTTTAATGCAGCATGAAGCTTTTGCAACCTGAACCCACCGTTTCGTCACATGTCACGGCAGTTAGCCAGTCTCGGGTGTAGCCATGAGTCAGTCATTGGGGTCGGAAAGGTGTGCAGCCGGGGGGGGAGCCCCCCGTGGATTTTGAAATTTTATATTTTTCTGTTAACTGTTTAGTAGAAAAATGTTTTTCTCTTAGTTTCGAGTTGGTGAAATGAAACTTCATCACTGTTGACCTGACCTGAAAAAATGCTTTTAACCGCCGCCTTAGACACTAAAATCCACTATTGCCCCCTCATGGAAAAAATCCTTTCGAGGCCCACGGAGCCAGTGGTTAAGGTTTGTGAGAATTTGTTTTACTTTTTGACGAAAATACGGTTCCACTGGCGCGCTTTCGAAAGCAAAGTATTTGGTGAAAAAGCTTTCTCTAACTTTTTTCTGTTGTTTCAACCGGCATTGAACAGAACTCCAGCGTCCAGATCAAGAGAACCATCACTATCACCAGCTTCAATCTTCCACATGTTACGAGAGTAATGATCAAAATGTTCCGTGGCTCAAAAAATGTTTAAAAAGATTGTTCTGAGGATATATACGTCTATAACCAACAAATATTCTCCAAATGTTATTTGATGAAAAAGCTTTCTGTATTCTAGTCCCATGATTTTAAACCGGCGAGCAGTGAAAGATTAAAGTGTTTCGTGGCTCAGAAAGGTTGAACAACATTGATAGCCTGCTGCCCTGACTTGTTTTCACAAATTCTAGTCTTGTGACGTTGCAATTAGATTCTTTTGTCGTCGTGTGCAACTGATCAACCCAGTGTTTCTCAACCTTTTCCTTACGTGGCCCAGAGCACGTTTGGTAAAAATTATGTAGCCCACTATCTTGTGGACACAGGCTCCGCTTTTATACGCATAAAAAATGTAAACCATTCTAAAGTTGCAATTTACACTTACATGAAATCCAGTGAGAAATTTTCTTCTGAACACAATAAACCAGTTTAGTAATTTTTGGATATTTCATATAACTCCGTGACCCACTTGAAAACTGCTCTATAGCCCACCAGAGGGCCATGGCCCACTGGTTGAGAAACACTGGATTAGGTGATCACAGTCTGGCAAAATGCGTATTTTGAATGCTTAGTATATAGAAATCGTCAATATTCCAGAAGAACATTTGCGTGAAAGGACATCTTACTCAATCGCCTTTCTTTTTTCACAGTAGTGAACACCTGTGCTTATATGCTGACATGTCGAGAAAGAACCAACTTACCAAATGCCAGTACAGTGAATTCACAAACAAGAAGCGTTTGGACGATGGCTCACCGTACAGTGAAGTGTACTTAACAGACCATCCAAGTTTTGGAAAATGCGTTCTCAAGGTTATTTCACGTTTTTGTGAACGTGACCAAAGGTGCGTACACTACATGGCCGTAGAGCTTCTTCCAGATTTCCAGATTCGAGTTTGCCAAATTATTTTATATGGCCCAGACGGCTTTCTGATAAGAGGTTGTAGCTCCAGTGATGTGTGGAACAGTCTGTGGAAAGGTGGGCATTTTAGTTCCTTAAGTAGTGTTTCGTAGACTTTAGATGAATGTCATAACAATTTTTTCGGAAGGTATACGCATTGCAAACAAAACACTTTGCAGCTGTGACCCAGCATATGGACTGCCGTTTTATCAAAAAGCTGCTTTCCTCATATCACATTCCAGTAACAACGAACTATACAACGAGTGACGTAAAGAAAACTGCTTTATTGATGAAAATTGCGTCTAAAAATAGAAGAAATCATTTTCAAAATTCGTTAACTCTGCCAGTGAGATAGACTTTGTTTGGTTGCGTTACGTTATTGCTAACAACAGCAATTAAACAAATCTGCTTCTTTTGATACCGTCCAAATCCAAAGTAATGCTTGCAATTTCCTGGAAGCCAGTCGCACGTCTTCGTTGTGTCGTCACACCGCACGTCATCGCTGTGTCATATCGTCATCATGTAATATTGACCAAAACGCTGACGATTTTATATTGAACTTTAGTGTTCTTTAAAGTTGTTCTCAAGAATCACACCGGCCGGGATTAACAAAATCGCAACTAAAAATCACGCATACAGCAAAAACTTTGAAACAATAGCCCAAAAGGTTCGTCACTCAACGTATTCCGCTTGAGATCTTACATACGTTCTTAAACCAGTGAAAGCTATTTTGTAGTTATCACAAACAGATATAGAAACAAATTAAAACTAGTAATAGCAGCAGGGCCGGCCCTGGCAGGTGAGGNGCCCAATGCAAGGCCTAGGCTCGGGGCCCCTCTGAGCAGTGGTTTTATGACGTCATCGTGTTTAGTCAACCGTGCTATACGACAGACATGGGGCGATTACAGCACAAACGTATTCTATTACGATTACTTGCCACATGCTCGATTACGATTACGAATAAACAAAATCGCAATGTAATCTATTACGATTACATTGCAAGTAATCACGATTACACTCGCAATTACATTTGTCGCGAGATACCCTCAGACAGAAACAAAACATTTGCATGGTTTGATGTAAGTATTTTCAGGCAATATAAGATATGAACGACTACAACATATGAAATTACGAATCAATACGGAGTAATAACTGTACAAAAGAAACATCGCCTAAATTGTTTACTCAGACATTTGTGCAGTCAAGAATCAACAAACACTTCAATATTTATAGAAAAATAATCAGTGTTTAAAATATTTGTCACAGTTGATAAATATCAACATTTCAAATCTTTTATCAATGAAAGAACATCTATCAGGCTTGAATACTAGTCCAACAACGCTGAAAAGCTGTTTGTTAATAATTTCAAAATTGATGACTATTTCTTCAAACTAGGTTACGATCTTTTCAGCTGTGTGATGACCTTTGGATCGTCCGCAAGCCAACAAGCATTGCGTAACCTTTACTTTGCAATGAAATGAACAGTGATGCCAACACAGCTGCACATCTGTCTGTTGGCGCAAACGTCAACGGTCAACGAAAGCTCACTGGTTGAGTTTTACACCTGTATCTGGGGCATGATCTCCGTCGACATACTCGTCATCAGGGGTGGAGACAGACATTTTCATTTGGGGGGGCCACTGGAGGGGCCAGTTTTGCAACAAGGGGAGCTGTCAATGGTCTGCGTAGGACTTCAATGCAGTGGCATGACGTCACGCGGAAAATTTTGGGGGGGCCAGGCAAAACTTTGGGGGGGCAGTGGCCCCCTCTGGCACCCCCCTAGCTCCGCCCCTGCTCGTTATCAACATTGCAGAAATATGCTTTCGGCTTCGGTTAAATTACTTTATTCCTCTGAAAAAGTTAAACTACTGTACTTATTATTAAGGCAACCAATAGTCCGTGTGCCTTTTTCAAAGTTTGTGAAAACGTCCGCAAACTAAATTTCACGCTGATACCATGAGCCACTCCAACGTTATTAGGTCAAAAAAAGTCAAAAGTATTCGTTAAGTCCAAATTTTCTTGCAACAGGGTTTTTCTCTTTGTTGATATTTTTTAAAGCTACAACGACACACATTGATTTGCTTTTGCAAGTTTAGTTGCAATTCTGCAACAATGCTTTTTTGCGACTTCTGGCGTAATAGTGTTGTTTTGGCCACTACTGGACGATTGCATAATAAGTAGGCTACATGTGGTAAGGCACGAAACGTGGTCTTACAGTACTTGGTTTGGTTAATGCTCAAACCCATTAGAAACTTTGAAAGCAACAATGTGATGCATTCCTTGATGCTAAGTATAACAATGCAGAACCTTCCCAGTGACTTCATGACATTTACTGGGTATTTCCCGTGCTTTCGGATTGATTTTCGTCCATGGTTTGCTGCCTCTAGTGTCGTTTGGTTCTTTCATACATTGATTTTTGTTTCATTTCAGCAGAATACAGATTTTTTAAAACTTATCGGTTTGTTTTCTAATATATGCTTGGTATTCCGAGTTTCAGTGGCAAAAGCAGGAAATTGATAGGTCAACATAAGGTCACATTTTGTAAATTATAAATTCAAAATTTTACGTTTTTAAGTCACAAATTGGATGCCCTGCTAATTGTACACATAGCCTAGTGCAGCACTTATATTTATGGGTTCGCTTTGAATGTATATAGGCCTACATAAAACCAACACTTACCCTCGTAATGTAAGGCTAAGTTTGCTGTTACTGAAGTGTCAATTTAGCCAGGATAAATTATCTCGCTCATGCTGATTATTCCTAAGCATCAGCTCGTGTTTTTATACAATCGTTTCAATTTCAGCATTCGCTAGCACGTTTTATACTGGCTAAGTTTTGTACCCGCAGGACTGCAGATGTGTTTAAATACGCGAAATCGATCTATCTGTGCAGACAAATTGTGATGGATCACTTGCCTACGTCACATTGTCACTACTGTGACTTTACAATTATAACCAGTGGCGTATCGATGCAAAATGGCGCCCATGGCAAAATATAAATGTGCACCCTTTCTAATAATTTTAATACTAAATTTAGGCACAAGTTTTACGAAAGACAAACCATAAAGAAAATAAATTTTTTTAAATGAAAAATATTTGTGATTAGTTTTGCTTTAAACTTTTCACCAAATAAAATATAACTTATTCATAACGACTACAACATATTTCTACACTTATTTATTTTTATTATGATGAACATCAAAAACAATCAAATAATAACGTTGTCGTAGTCTATGATTTTGGTCTACATAGTGTTGCCTGACAAAACTGTACATCTTCCAAAAAAATCCAACAGCATACTGCATCTGCAAACGACAATGTCTTTTCAGACGAAACACATTCAATCTGAATTGTGCAATAAACTATTTACTGGAAGTCATGTATCACTTCTGTTCGAAAAAGACAATTCGATCGAGACAAACATATCAAGCCTTTTCCGGTTAAATCGCACAAAAATGCTAATTAAAACAAAACAACACTTTCCGTGCCTTCATCGAAGCAAACTCGTCTATGATTTCATCAAACCAAGCTTTTGCTGTTTCCTCCCTTTCTATTCTCATCAAAGCTATATCACATAACCTTCCCTCACTTATTGTCAATCAATGAGGCCCGGAGGTATGAAGGGACCTGTTTACTGAAAGATCGTTTGCAGCTTGCAGTAAATACTGTATAGCTGCCATCGTCAGCATTATTTGCAAAGCAAATCTAAGAAAGTCAGGACTTCAGGACGCGATAATTTTAAGTTACACCACTTGAAACCAGCATTTTGCAACCTAGCCTCTTCTCGTACAATTGCTTGCCATCTACATCTGAACTGTACACAGCTCCTAAATTGTCACACGTAGATTTTACTTTCTCACAGTCAGGACCTTTTCACAAGGCCTAGGACAACGAACAGAAAGCCATATTTGGACAGAAAAAGCTAGCTCTAAACAAGACTAACAAATCTGCTGCATGACTTAACATTTTTGCTTAACTAGTACGACAACGATACGAACTGCTAATTTTTCGAGGACTAACTAATATTCTCTACCTTAGTCTCTGGACTGGAGCATTGTATTCAGCCTATTTATCGGACACTAGTGGCAATCGAAGAAGTTTCATGAAGTCGGAGTGGGCCGCAGTAGTTTAAGCAATTTGTAAATCTGTACGACCTCAACAGCAGTTACTCGCGCAACAATCAGATTCTCACAGCCACAGACTTAAACTCATCTCAGCCAGATTCTGACTAATATATTCTTGCCTGAAATGAAGCAGTACGCCTACAGACTGACTTATTTTTTCTCATAGCGTGAGAAAGTCGAGGTCTCGTAGATATAGCAAGCGAGCGTTCTTGTTCTGTCACAATGTCTGACCCTCTTGCTATAGCATGCCACAATACCACAGTTTTGTCATAATGCTTGGTGGTGCTGGCGCAACACGCCCGACTTAATGCTTTAGGTGTAAGGGCGCGGTGTTGATGCAGCTTTGCAGTTTATGAATGCATGGGGATGAGGGGGGCACAATTCCCCGGGCGCCGAATCAACATGGGGGCGCCGAATCAACATGGGGACGCCGAATCACTGCGTGGGGCGCTGACAAGGCCCAACAATGTCACAAGTACTTTCTTAAATACAGTACATTTGCTTCCGAAAGACCTCAGGTTCGAACATGGGGGCGCCAAATTTGCTTATTGTCCCGGCGCCATCTAACCTTGTTGCTGTACGTTCCTGGCATGAGGCGCAAAATGAGGTTCAAGAAACTATACATAAAGATTTTAATTTTTTCCAAGCAATTTTTTCGCCCCCTGTCAAAGTGGCGCCCATGGCACGTGCCATGCTTGCCAGACCCTAGATACGCCACTGATTATAACCGATAGTAAAGGAGGAAATCCAGCCTCCAAAACTGCGGTTCATCTCGCACTGGCGTAGCCCGAAGAATTCCAAGTTTAATCGTGAAATTGATCGTCGATTACGATTGAACTGGTAATGTAATCGATTACGATTACGATTACTCAAAAAACTGTAATCGATTACGATTGACGATTACGATTACCCCATGTCTGCTAAACAAATCTGCAGTGGCCGGCCAGGGCCGGCCCTGCTGAGAATCTTGTTTGTTAACAATTAGATTTATAAGCCGTTTCTACTGAGTTCTCGAGCGCAGCCCGTATCTGGAAAAAAATGAACAATCTACCGAAACACCATGGCGCGGGTCCATCACAGGCGCGGGGCCAATATCCCATAAAGAGTGGGACGTGGTGGAACGCAGATACAACGCTCAGCATGAGAATTGAGCACGTTTGATAACGTTCCATAATAATTAGAGGAAACTCATCGTTCATTCAAACGAGATAGTTATTTGTTAACAATGAGATTTATAAGCCTTTCTACGATTCTCGTGCGCAAGGAGTATCCGGCAAAAATGAATAATCTGCTCAACCACCATGACGCGGGGCCCCCAAAGGCGCGGGGCCCAATCCAACCGCATCGGTTGCATCGGCTTAAGGCCGGCCGTGAATAGCAGTTTGCAGTTCCTCTTTTTCAACACATATTTTGGTTTCCGAAGCTATGCTTTTCAACATGGATTTTCATATATATTTCTGTTGAACAGTGTAAGAGAAGATCTTGAAGATGAAGTTCGTTCATTCAAACGAGATAGTTATTTGTTAACAATGAGATTTATAAGCCTTTCTACGATTCTCGTGCGCAAGGAGTATCCGGCAAAAATGAATAATCTGCCCAAACACCATGGCGCGGTGCCCCCAAAGGCGCGGGGCCCAATCCAACCGCATCGGTTGCATCGGCTTAAGGCCGGCCCTGAATAGCAGTTTGCAGTTCCTCTCTTTCAACACATATTTTGGTTTCCGAAGCTATGCTTTTCAACATGGATTTTCATATATATTTCTGTTGAACAGTGTAAGAGAAGATCTTGAAGATGAAGTCAATTTACTTGCCACAGTAAAACATCAAAACTTGATCAAGATTCTAGCTTTTGTGATGGATATCCGAGACCTGTGCCAAGTGCAAGAACATGCTCTTTATGGCGATCTCCGCACTGCGCTGAAATGTATTTCCATATCTTGCACACTTAAAACTCGTATTGCTTATGAAGTAAGTACTGCGAAAGCGTTTGTGTATACCTTTTTGGCCGGCGTGTTTTTTTCTTTTTTCTTGTTTTTTCATGTTTTTCTCTCAGCAACTTGTTCTGTTAACTCGAAAATAAAACAATTTACTGAACATTAACGCTTGTTAACGAGCGATCAGCATATTACTGAGCCCATATAGACGATATTGAAAGTGAAATACTTCATGAATTAGGTTCTTAAATATTAAGCACAACTTTAGCTCCTATTTTGACCTTGGATTACCCTGTGCGCAAGCTTTGCCAGCAGAGATGCTCAGAAAGTGCGCAGAAAAGCTCACAGCATCGCTGTGGGGAATTTTTAAATGTGGCAAAATTAGTCTAAGCACTTGCATACAAATTGATGTGGTCGAATTATACCGTTATTTATTTATTGCTAATGCCATTTACGACAACGGCATTGAGAGAACGTAACAATACCCGATTGGTCTACAGATGCTAGGGGCGCTTGTTTTTGTAGCCACAGATGGGAGGACTTTGAATAAACTACACGTATGATTTGTGATCGTTTGGTATGCCATACACCATTAGCGTATGCAACTGGGATGCTGTAGAACAGAGGTTGGCAAAAATTTTTACGAAGGGCCACATTGAAAACTTCATTGCTATCGGGGGCCGCATGTATTCATATTACATCAGTAACGGTTTAAAAACTTCAACAAAAATTTTACATTAAATAGCACAAAATGAAGGTAACAATAGTCGCTTCCAGTTGAGTAAAATTGCGGTTGTGAATGAAACTTGTGGAATAGAATATCGAGAATTCTAATCTAATCGATAAACTTGCTTTAACATAGACTCGAAATATGTACTAGCTATCAACGTGTGGCTGCCCTGCGGGCCGCACAAAATGCCTTCGCGGGTTGACTGCGGCCCGCGGGCCATAGTTTGCCCACTCCTGCTGTAGAATGTACACATGGTAAATTTCGTCCTACAGTGCGACGACAATTTGAAGAGCTCTGTCTGCTTGAAGTCTTAATATTACTGATGTTTTTGTCTGCATTGGTTAAAACGTAAATTTTGAACATTTAGAATTTCCATTATTTTCATCGTCTAGTTACAACACTGTTGCTTTTGTCAGGTTTATCAATCATGAAAGAACAGTAGACTTGTTTTACAGTTTCTTCAATGCATTTGCTTCTTCCTGAGAAATAGAATTGTCGTAGATACCTTACCGGTAAAATAAGCTTAAGACGTAGAAAAGTTTCAAAGGTTCGTTAACAAGAACGAAGATGGTGTTCATGACCTGACGACCAAACCAAAAGATAACGACCAAAAGCAAACATTCGAATTTTAGACTTTCATTTCTTGTTCTTCCTTAAAATTTAACTATGAACTGAAGCAAACCGATACGCAAGGTGGGTAAGCGAGGAGGAGGAGGAGGCAAGGTGGGTAAGCGAAGAGGAGGAGGAGGCAAGGTGGGTAAGCGAAGAGGAGGAGGAGGCAAGGTGGGTAAGCGAAGAGGAGGGTACTTTACCGCCCCACACCTCACTGACCAGTAACAGAGCCGAACGTTCATGGCTAGCGAGGTGGATAAGTAGGGGTCAGCACTTTGGCCCTCACCGAAACCCGCACAGAATAAATACATTGATTAAATGCTCGAACTCGGGCAAACATTTTCTGAGTAGATCACGCGATAAATGAATCGAAAGAAAATTGCGAAACAAATTACAAGAATGTGTGAAAAGAGGCAGTTGATATGTCGCATGAAACCCATGATGCTCAAGTTTCAGTCATCCTTTTTGTAAACAGTGTGGTACAGTAGTTTTAAGACTGTAAGTTGCCAAGTAGCTTATTTAACGGCGTTTGCTCAATTGCAATTGCAGATATCTCTTGGCATGTGCTACCTGCATGCTTGGAAGCCAAAACCTATTGTGCACATGAAACTGACAGCTCGTAATGTACTTTTGGACAAGTCGTTCCATGTCAAGGTAAGTTTAGATTTATGATTAATGTTTAAAAATGTTAATGAGACAGTTAAAAACTGTTATGCAAAGCAAGCAAAAGATGTACGCAATTTAAATCGAAAACAACTTTTGAAATGAGAAAAATAATGAAAACTGTTTAGTTTGTATCCAAAGTTTTTTGCAACTGTTACCATTGTTGCGTAATTTGTTCATGTATCTCAGGCTGGTGGATGGCCGCAGCTGGGCCTCCACTTGAAACGACAATGTCGTGCAGGAACTTCTAAACCAGTGGTTCTCAAACTCTCATGAGCCGTGGCCCCCTTCTAAGTTCAACTGG
>JGI24021J15306_10012317_pt1 | contig 10619 bp, 5 predicted proteins | sample Ectturendosymbi1_FD_15306 | JGI IMG/M metagenome (IMG submission 15306) | reverse complement strand
GGCCCAGCTGAAAGATTTGTGCGGCCCAGTTCAGATTTTTGTTGTAGTGAAAGTATCCTACATACTGACAACCTGTCCTTATTTTGATAATCTTGAATTTGACATTTTTGATGCAGGTGGTCCTCAGCTCCACTTCATCACGTCTGTTACCATTGCAGTCAGGATTCGAACGCTTTCAGTACATTAGCTTAAGCTAAATATAGTTTGCTAAGATCAAAATACGCCATTCAATATGCGGCCCTCATTAATATGTTATTCAACGTGCGGCCCTGGTTAAGATAGTGACATGATTTTTGGCTCAGTAAGTAATTTGGGTTGGACATAGCTGGTCTGTATATACACGTTCCACAAGAGAGCATAAACGTTTAAAATTTCCAAAACTCTTTGAAAGACATACACACTTGCTGTCATTCAACTGTCTACTGCAAACTTCCTCGTCATATTATGTTACCAAATTTACAATCTCCACGCTTTTATTGAATATATCTTACTCATCGCAGAAACACACGTTGCCACGCCAGCCTAAGCCAGTGGTAAAACACGGAAAACGTACATGATAAAAATTAAAAGTTTTCATTTTTGCTCATTTTTTCCAAACGTTTTGCATTTCCAGTTTGATCGGCGATTTTGTCTGGTAAAGTCTTGGTTTCATTTAGCCCAGTACCAAAAAAATCCACTGGTTTTTAAAAAATGTCTCAAAAAGATTTTTGAATTAACCAGGTTTATGCATATCAGATAAAACATAAACTAACACCCCGCTTCAAAAAATACCCAATTGTGGCTCAGGTTTAGCGTTCCTAACATAGTCTTTACGGAGAGCAGTGGATCTCAACCTTTTTTTAGCCAATGGACCACCTTTTTTAAAAAATATCCGATAGTCTACTTTGTTATGTTGACACCACACGACCAACTAGTCGAAAGTATATTTCCTACATAAATTATTGTACAGTAAAGGTTAAAATTTTCAGGGTTTCATCAATAAATTATTGAACTCTCTATGGACCACTAGAAATTCCAGGTGGACCACCGGTGGCCCATGTGGGCCACCGTGAGAATCACCGCTGTAGAGCAAAGGATCATGATGTAATTATCAGAATGCGCCATCAAAGAAAGGGTTTTAATTGAAACAATACTTTTTACTGTGATAAACAACAGCAGCCTCGTGTATTTGTTTTGATTCTAGCAACCAGCTCTAGTGCGATCTATAAAAAATTGACAGCAATATTTCTATAGGATTATTATAAACCGATATAAAAACACCGTAATCAACGTTTTGCACGCGCGCAGTGCCATAATCACTTCAATTTATTGTTTTTCCTGTCAGCATAATTGTACAAGAGACATTATGTTGTTTAATTTTGAGAGACAGCAAGACTAAGTCGTTATTTTTACACTATTCCAGAATACTGTAGCTCCCACGCGGACGAAAAGAAAACAGTGGTGTAGCCATTTTTTCTGAATACGAGCAAAACTGACGCAAGATTATTATTCTTTGTTTTACGTGCATTTACAAACCCAATGCTTTAAGATACGTACCCTGAGTTTAGCACTTATTGATTCAACAAAAAATTAATATATCTTTGTAATTATACTAAAGACTTTATGAATAATTTTTTACTGCAGTGCAGCAACTTGCTTCTGTTTAAACACAAGTATTCTTTTCGTATCAAAAACGTACAAATATAACAACCACCTGTGACTTGATTATTGTCATTCAAAGTTGTCTTTCCGTTGTCATTTGGAAAGTAGCGAGAAGTTGTTGCAAGGCGAGAAGGTGTGGTGAAGTTATCACGTCGAAAATAGCGCGAAGTTGTTTGAAAGCGAGCTGTAGTGAAGTTGTTATTTGGAAAAGAGCTAGAAGTTGTTGTGAATCGAGATATTTTCGCCGTTAATATTTCTTCTTTGCTGGATGACACGTCCATTCCACCGTATGCAGCCGAAACACTCACAGAATAGGTTGTATTTGGCATCAACCTCCCGACGGTAAAGTTGCAACATGCAGACAGGTTTGTCCATCCTGCTTTGGGGGCAGCAACGTTGATCTAATCACAACAGTTTGCAGTCAGTGAAGCGGCGTTCAAGCAGAAACGCAAGTACAGATAAATGAAAATCAACTACAACACTGTTTCAACTGTCATTCTTTCGAGATACATCATGTATTTTTGCTTCATTTCTCAGTGCAGTGGAAGTTTAAACAAAAGTTTTGTTATCAATAACAAAGTTTTTAAATAAATTAACTTGTTTCATCAAGACAATTATTGTATCAAGCACAAACCGAATAGACTGTTTTTGACTCTGTCACGAATAAAAAATACCTTGTAATCAATGATTCCAGGAATTTTGTTCCACTTGACAGTAAAAGTCTCAGAAGTGACTTCAGAGAGAATTACCGATAGATTGAGCAAACCTTGAAAGCAAAAAAACAGGCTTACTTGTCCGACATTAGTGAACTTTTAAGTTTCATCTAAAAGTGCGTGCTTTCCTGCTCAGAATTAAAAAATAAGTACCTTAAGCGATTGCTTTAAGAACAGCTTTTCATATCTTCGAGAACGTCATGTTGACTACTAATTTGGCAATACAATATCACGCTGCTGTTATAATCAGCTTGTGCCAAATTTTTTACATGTCGATGGCACAAAAACAAATCTAATGCAATAGAAATCCAACGTATGATCTTGTGACAATGTTTGTCATACCTACTGTGAAAGTTAAGGAAGAAGATGGGCTTAAAACCGCACTGCCATTGGCAAGCAAGGTTGTAACCTGCACCGAAAGAAAATACGTCTTCTTCACTTGAAGCTTGGTTGTTGAAACCACCTGAAAAAGATCCAACAAGCTGAACCAAGCAACAAAACGACATACAATTAAACACTATACGCTTGCTTCGTCGGACAAAAAGCGAAAAGTTTTGTAATTAGTAAGATTTATCCCTGACCAGAGTAAACTTGTTGATGGTTCAAAAAATCCATAAACCTCATTTCAAAGGGTTTTTGTTAAAAGTAAAAACGCAACAGAATATTGGACATACCTCAAGACGCTCACAGGCTTCTGTTTTGACGGCATTTAAGCAGAAATACAACATGAGTAAAACAACTCAACATTCATGAAGCATATGAGGGAACCGTTACTTTCATATACAAAGCTTTCACCTACAGATACTCTTGGCGGTGCTAACACATTAGTCGAATTGTACTTGTTGCGAACTCGCCAAAAACCAAGCACATGTTGCGTGAATTGACTGCACTGCCTTGTGAGCAACGGAGGAAAATTAAGACGTGTTGTGGATCTAATCAAAGATTTTTCGTCGCTGTCTCCCTCAACAAGTGAAATGAGCAGTTATACGTTAGATATTCCTGACGGGAGATCTTACAATGAGTTGCAGCAGTAACTAGTTACTTTTATTCCAATTTCCTATATTTTGATTTCTTATTCCTTTCGTTCGAAGCACATGCATTGACAAGTCCAGGTAATCCAGGTAAAAATGTCACTAGCAAGAGTGCTGGCTATCGCCAGTTATTTATTCCGCTTTTTGACAATAAGAAGGAAGAGAAATAAGCCACTACGTTCAAGCGAATTTGCAATTCGCCTGTACGCTTAAGTATTCCAACAGGTAACAGTTAAAATGATTGCATCTTGTAAGGATGGGCATAAAGGGTTGTAGAAATCATCTTAACAATGTTTTTTACCAAGTTTATCAGCGTCGTATGGTTCAGATATTCAGGAAAAATTCTAGTGTTCGATGTCCTCCAATGTCCTTGCCGTTACAGGAAAGCAATGTTTTGCTGTTTTCATGTCTTTGCACTACCAACTTAACTGAAATATCTATACAAAATTCATACAAAAAAACAAAACTAAAGACATTTTACAATTTATCAGATCTCTACTGAAACCTCACGTTACTGACTTTGGTAAGAGGGGTCGAAAAAGTTTGCTTGGAAAATTTTTTACTTCAAAATAAAGCTCAATTACGTTTCCCCATAGCTTTCAACCAAAGAATACAAAGTATCAAAAACCATAAGTCTTTATATAAAGCAAATAATAAAACATAGGCAAACGCAAATCACGAAAAAACTTTCCAATCCGTTTCTCAAAAGATTTTGCCTTAAGTAAAAACCCACAAAAATTTCATGCAGCAAACGTTTTAAACTGAAAAGTGTTTGTTCACGCTATAGAAAAAATGAAGAAAAAAATTAGAAAAAAATTAAGAATGCAAAGGCAAACTATGCATTAAATTATTTTATCGCCAAAAGTTTGTCTACCCATAGTCTGCTACAGTCTCGCAGCCATTAACGCAACGCTGGTGACGTGTTCCTGCTTCTGATGGGTGAAGTTAACTTAGCAGGTTGCAAGAAGATAGCCAATGTGCAACATATCAAAATGTGAGCTTCGTATGAAATACTGCTTGGTGGAAGCGAAGGGCTGTAGACCACTACGGTACATGCACTGCAAAATCTCAACTTGTCCTCTCGGGTAGCGAGATTGTCTTTGACAAATAACCTCTGACAGACAATTTCAACACTTTCCTGCTCAGTTAAAATTTCAAACGTAATTCTGCATTTCTTCTATCTCTTTACAATGTTTCTACAACTTTATTACCACCCTCGAATGTCACACTTCCTATGACCGTGGATTTACAAATTGTTGCGCCAGTCTTTGTCCTGCTAAAATTGGTTAACGTAGTCACCAGATATAAGGTTATACTGAAGCACTAATATTTGCCAAAGAAAGCAAAAACACAAGGCAAAAATAAGGACAAAACTATTTTGTAGGAAACAGCCTATGAAAATAAGGACAACATTAGAAATAAGGATGGTATGGCCACCTTGCCTATAACTATTTCATTGCCACTGCCCCAGCAGAGCAAGGGACACCTCCACTTGGGACATTCATTGCAGTACTAAGCGGCGGTTGTGACGCCTTGCAAAATCATCCACCACAAAGTCCAAAATTGTATTGACTTTTCCGTGTATGTGGAGCAAGGCTAGTCCGTTCAAACGGTCTTCTAGGGTTGTGGTGGGGAGACATTTTCGGGCGGCACAAGGCCGAGAAACTTCGTTCAGCCTCGCACGTTGTCACTGGCAGTGTAGCTAAAATTTGCAGGAGCCTGAAGATGTTAGGAAATACCTCTTCATCACACCGGATCAAGGCTTGTAGCGGACTTCTGGGCAGCTTCGACTGGTCGCAGTTAGTGAACTTGATTGACCACATATGGAGCTCCGAAGGTACTGATAGTGGTGAGGGCAGATCTTCTTTGAACGGCTCAACCAGGCTGTCAACGTGATGGCGTCAGTCATGAGCCTTCATCACTACTGATGAGACAAGGCGTATGAACCTACTGTGACCATTCTGGCGTTTTCGTTGAACCTATTGGTAAACTCCATCAACAGGTGGTGCAGAAGTGGAATTGTAATGGTTTGGCAGTAGTATTCATCAGATGTAGCAGCTCTGATGTTTTCCCTGTGACACATGCGCGGGACCATGGGAATATTGGTTCCAGCTTTTTCCACTATTTCGCGTGCCTGTTTCATCCATCCTCCGTGGAACGCCCCAGTCCCCACCACGATGACGTACGCCTTGAAAACTCTTCCTGGTATCTTCCTCCAGTCCCATCGCTCGGGTGATGTCGATTGAGCTTTCCAGAAACATGGCTGTGAGGCCCTTGACAGAGTTTAGGACAATGTAGCCAATGACCAAAGACACCAGGAACGACACTTTTTCAACAGCTGACAGTAGACCATTGGTATCGGCAACGGTTTCACGGTTCCATTGCACTGTGTCCTCTTTCAGCACGATACCTCTGAGACTTTTTACGATGACTGGAAAGAATTCGGCAAAGGTTTCCACGACTGTTTGTCGCTTCACCCATGGAATACGGCAGAGGGACTTCAGACGCTTCCGTTTGAACTTTGTCCGTATGTTATCAATCACCTCTGACAGTTTGTCCTGTCGTTATTTTAGAAATACTGTACAGTAGGTTGAAAATTTTTTACAAGAGACAGCAGAATATAGGTCGATAAAAAAAGCATCTGATTTCGTGCTGAGCTGAACTTTTGTCCAAAAATTTTTGCTGGCAAGTCTGCTAATCAATAGTCATCTTTAGCATAGCCTACAGCTAATCTAGCGCACGTCATTTCTAGCCTACCTGACATGTAGGCTATGTTTACGGTTAGGTTTGCTGTTTTGCAATTTACGCTGTCATTGAGCGCTCTAACCTAGCCTGTAGTTAACTGCATTGTAAGTTTGTTGTAGCGTAATTTTGATGTCTTCGCTTAAATAACTGATAAAATGATCTGCACTCATTCATGAAAGCTTGCAAGAAATTAATAGTATAGTCTGTCCTCAGTCTGCTGCTTATTCAACTTTTGTCCACAGGAAGCCCAATCTTACCCAAGTGAAACAAGAATTTAAATACTTACATGTGGTTTATGTAACAACGGGACTATAGATTTTGTACAATAGTTTGCTTATTATAAGTTTCATTCTTAATGAAATAAATACATTCGGACTACCCAAACTCAGTAAAATGAGCTTCGCATTTAATATTTTCGTCCCTATCCCTGTGCGAGAAACGCTTTATTGGAAGGCTATCCAAAAAATAACCCGATGGACGTTTCTGTATTGGGAACAATCCATCAAAAAACGTATCAGAAAATTTAGGGAGGGCTGCAGCCCTCTTACCCCCCTGAATCCGTCCATGATTATCAGCATCGTTATTTGAAAGCTTCCCAATTTGTAAAAACAGAATTATGGTCAGCCTAAGTTTGAGACATCATCATCAAACAAATTGTCGTGTGATTTTATTTTATGTACTCACTCATCGTAAGAATGCAGTTGCTGGAACCAGTGGCGTACGCAGAAAATTTCCTATGGGGGGGCAAAGTTTCTTCACAATCGTGTGACGTCAAAAATCAACTTTAGGGGAAGTGCCGAAGGCACGACCAATTTAGGGCGGTCCGGGGGCATGCCCCCGAAAAAAGTTTGCAAAATTACACCTAAAAATACGCATTTTTGTGCATTCTGGAAGCAAGTTTTAGTATAATGCTTTTACGAGACTTATTAGCGGGTGAGACAGAAAACGGAACTTTTGTTGTCTGAGGCTCATAAAATAAACCTATATGCGTGCTTGGATGTTATAAGTTTTAGACATGTATCGCTTATCGAAGACGCTTATTGAAGTTTGTTGGCTCAAATCTCACGCCAGGCGAAGCTTTTTTCTGGTGTTCATTATTACCTGTGTTAAGTTACTTAACAGCCACGTGTGAAGCAATTTTGTCAGTGAACGAATGAAATCGTAAAATGAAAATCAAGCAGAGGAAACGTACAGTAGTCATAAAAGATTTGCGTAGTGCGTATATCAGTGGCCAGAAAACAACGTCAGTTTATTTTAAATTGAGGACCTTGCCCCCCTTAGTTACACCACTGCCGAATACTGTTTCTACATTTTTTGATTTTTAGGGTCTGAGGGGGGGGCATGGCACAGTGCCCCCCTCCGTACGCTAGTGGCTGGGACTCATATACATACCCGGATAATAGGTGAACTATCCAAACCAATTGCTTCCATTGATTCTAGCGGCGAGTTTCTTTCGTCTGCGATGGTGAAATTGTATCGAGTGGCGTGTTTGATGGCTCGAATATCAAAAGCGGCAGTTACGTATTGGTTAGGTGAATAGACGAAGGTCACGTTGATTGACGATGTGTCATTCCGCACTGCTTCCGGGGCTGAAAAATGAACATGGTATTCTAATCACACATCTTTGTTCCTCAAGATGATAGCTCTGCTGGAGTGCTTGTCTCCTCAGTGGCCTAACTTTCAAGTTCAAAAACCTAGTTCTTAACTCGATCTATCCGTCACTGCAATTGTCATACCTGTTGTGTGTACAATGCTGTAGGCGAGGTTGGGGTTCGTGCCACTTTCAGTTGCTGCATAAAGCCTGTCGTAAATTTGGTCGTTTTGATATCCATTCAGACACGTTTTGATTAAATATTCTTGGCCAATTCCGTAGACTTGATTGGCTGAGAGATTCAGAAATACGTTGGTAGTTGACAAAATTTGGATGCCTGGAAAAAAGTTTCAGCCGTGAGTGACATAACATTGTGTTGTTTGATTTTATATTGCATACCGGAAAATATTAAAAGAGCAGTTCTGATTTCGTTGTGAAAAAATTGTGGCAATGACAGCAGTTGGATTCAGACTTTAACCAATTTTGCATCTATTTTCACAATGCCAATCGTAGCAGCCGTAACAAACACGCCACTCTTTAAATCCTATAGTATCTTGCAAGTCGGAATTTCGAATAACTGCAACCATGGTTGTGCACAATACCGATCGCGCACAAGAAAGTTAAAACTACTTATGACTTCCTTTACTCCAAAAACATTCAGTCTACATCAGCAGTAGGTTTCTGACCTTACAATATTTCTGTAAGATATTTCTACATATCATTTAATACATTATAAAGACTTCACTCAATTTTTCACGTAGCACACGGTACAGTCATGGGCATCTGCAGCGTTAGGGCAAAACAGGCTTTCTCCCACCAGCACATCGGGACTTAATAGCCAAAATTTCTGGAAAACCTGAAATCAGCAGCTTAATTCCGATTAATTGATTTAATTCTTGCAATGACAGTTTATTTGTCAGCATGGCACCCACACTGCACATGGAGCCAGGTTCACTGTTCTTTTGTCATTCCAGTGATAAGCTTGCAGTACCAGGGTTGCCAACCTGTCTTCATAAAAAAAGCCAGAGCTAGTCACAAAAAAAGATTAAAAAAAAACAAATAGCAAATACAAGATTGATACTATATTGCAACTTGTCAGAGTCATCGATGTAGGCTAATACTGTTCTAAATTTTCAAAAACATTTTCTTCTCTCGCAATTACATCGTCATACATTTGCTTCTTATTAAATGAATCAAGCATTCTTACAGTAACAGTAAAACCTCTGCAAAATCTTTATTCAAAATTGGGATTCGTTTTTATACATAACAACGCATCTAGCACCCTACGCTTCATTCAATTCCTCAACGTTGTTTTTGTTAAACTTGCAGTTCAGAAAATTTGTTTCATCTGCATTTGAAATTGGCAATGCTAAGCAAGACAGTGCGTGCAGTGCCATATTAGCTATGAGGCCCGTAAAGCACAGGCTTCAGGGCCCCCCAACATGAAATCTGGCATTCAATACAGTTATAGCCTGCCTACGCACTATGATTGTTGCCCAACGCTCGATGCAATATACCAGGGGTCCGCAAATAGTGGGTCGCGACCAAATTTGGGTCGCGAGACCTTCCACTGTGTGTCACGAAATAATTTAAATTATACATTTTAAATTTGGCATTCTCATTAGACAAAATAAATTCGACCATTTAGGCCTACTGTTTTATGTGCTAAGTTTCATAGAATTTGGGGCACGAAAATTGCTACCGCCAATAGTATGCCTAGTGCTAAAATTTATATTTAATTATAGAGTATTTTCCACAAAATTATATGCTCACGAAATGTTTGGGTCGCGAGAATTTGTAAATAATTCTTAGAGTCGCTCCAAGAAGTATTTGGGGCCCCTGAAATATACAGACTATGCGCGCAACAGGAAGAAGACATGGGTTGTGACATCATAGAACAGGGGTCGGTAACCTACGGCCCGCTTGCCGGATCCGGCCCGCCAAGCAAAATCATCCGGCTCACACTCCTTTTACAACTTGCAGTAACTGTATGGCCCGCCATTATGTTTTGCGAACCTGTCCTCCTTGCAAATTCTTGTGTTGTATGATTATGAGAACTATTTACAAGAAACCGCGCTGTGCTATAAAAGTAGTGCATGTTAAAACTTGTGAGTCTTCGTTATGAACTGTGAAAATCAGAAGTTAATCTGATTAAAATTCCATAAATTCCCAAGTTTAGCAACATCATAAACAGCAAAAGGAATTGTTGGTGGAATTAATACGGCCCGCCATACCTTACAGAGTTTGTTTTTGACCCATGACTAGGGAAAAGTTGCCGACCCCTGTGATAGAAGAACGGTATGGGATCGTATTCACGGTTTAGAGCAGTGTTTCCCAAACATTTTTTCAATAGTGCCCCCCTCAACAACCTAATGGCTACCAAACGCCCCCTTCGACAAAAAATAAAAACACATGTACAGTATTCATCATTTATTACAACAACATAATGTCGAACTCAGTAGGTCTTAATGTGACAGATGAGGCTGGCGTACTGCTATCAGCTTGTTATCGGGTTTCATTTTTATGAGAAACAATCGTAAATCTCCCCCCATAACTATATCAAGATGGTTTCGCTTATTGTCCAAAAGCGTTATCACTGCGCTGAAACCACGCTCTACCAAGTAAAAGCTGGGAAATGCAATAAAAAAAGTTTGACCCGATCCCACACATGTGGGTATCTCTCCTTAATTTCGTTTTGCAGACAAAACGATTGATTCGAAATCCTGAACTCAGGGCCGTCGCCAGCGGGGGGCCAGTGGTGCCCGGCCCCCCATTTGAAATCGGTTCCCCCCATTTCACGTTTGGCCCTTCGGTTGCTGCATACATCTAATACTGTATTTTTAAAATGTGGCTCCCGCTTATGGTTTTTGGCCCCTCCTTCTGGTTTCCCCCCCCCCC
>JGI24021J15306_10012315_pt1 | contig 10620 bp, 4 predicted proteins | sample Ectturendosymbi1_FD_15306 | JGI IMG/M metagenome (IMG submission 15306) | reverse complement strand
CGGCGTGCTGCCACGAGACAATGCTTGCTGCGGCGTGCTGCCACGAGAAAACCGGCGTGCTGCCACGAGAAAACCGGCGTGCTGCCACGAGACAATGCTTGGTGTGCCGCCAGTGGCGTAATGGGGAGTGCAAGAGGGACATCTGCCCCGGGAGCAGCACTTTGGGGGCGATAAATTGAGGTCGGAAAGTTACGTACTAATTACGAAATGTCAAATATCAGCGGATGCTAAGAGTTGCAATTCACAAAATGTCAAATGTCATTGCGAAATCTCTTCAAGATCACCAAGGTTCGCAAAGCAAGCAATTATGAACCTTAGTGACGTTTCAAGGCGGAGTTTCTGTCGCTAGCAATAAACGTCCGCATGTGGTTTGACTCACGACCGCGTCACAATGCTTTCAGGTAGCCAAGGTTACGAATTTTCCGACTTCCCTATCATTTTATAGTTGCGTCACAACAGAACGTGAATCCAGCGTTCACAATTCGTGCAGAGTGCTATATTGTGCTTTTACAGCAGCAATAGAACGTAGGTTAAACAATGTTGTTACCATGGATGTGTAGAGGGAGATGAACGAGGCTACCTTCCCGGACATCCAAAGGCAGTGGGTCATCCAAAGAGCGAAATTACAAAAAGTGCATTCTATCAAAATCTTGTAACTGGAAGGTTGCGAAACCAGCTAGCGAATTGTTCGACTGTGGGTCTTTGTTGTGTAACAATAACACGTCAATAAATCTTCAAACGTTCACTTTAAGTTACGGTAGTAGGCGTTTTTTCGCATGTGACCGTGCAGGGCTCCCACTGCGGGGTTTTTCCACCCAGATCTGCCTTTTTTTAGTCGATTGGGTGTCTTTATGAAAAATCGCGTTAAATCTGTGTGTTTTGAAGTGATAAATTCATCAGCAACTTCAATGTGTTCAATAATATAAATATAACTTTTTATTACAGTGTATGCATACGCACATCAGGTGAGAAAGTACGCATATCGGATGAAGCAGAGCGTGTTCAGTCGATTTCATATCTTTATATACGATCATTGTCGAGGTTATACGTATAAATTTATTGTCGGCAGTGCCACTTGAAGAAACTAGTGAAACGAGGGTTAGGACTGATTGTTTAATTTTCAATGTTACTCTATGCATACATATTAAAAACAAATTTCAATTAGAGGAAGAATGCAGTGGGATTATATTGTTGTAGGATTTTATATCCGGCAGTTCAAGATTGCACAAAGTTTCCTAGTTTANTAGCAAATGTACTCCTACAATTAGTGAGACATATCATCNACGAAGTATGTTACCAGCGTCATGAAAACGTCTGGAGCAGTGGTTTCCAAACGTTTTTGTCCGACNAACACTTCAAGGTTATTTTAAGTGAACAAGGAACCCCCGCCAGAACTGCCAAACAAACANAAACGCTTGTGTTTCATCCAAATTGCCATTATTGAGGTTTCGTACTGTAAACAAATTATGCACAATAAAAGTAACCATAAATCAAGCTAGATCAAATGATATAGCGGTTGCCAGTGCCACACGCCCACATGGTTAAAGGACATATCAGCAGTTTTTGCTTAAAACTGGAAAGTATTGCTCGTGGAACCCTTCAGATTTGTCTGTGGAACCCTAAGGTTCCGCGGAACCCACTTTGGGAAATGCTGGACTAGAGCAACAAAAAAGTTCTTCCAAACGTTCATGTTTGCGTTGCAGAAGAAAATTGTAAAGAGGAATCTTAATTAAATCAGTATTCAATTATCGTTTCAAATAAAATACGCACACTCATAATTTTTTGTTCGTAACAGAAATTTTCTGTTTTTTTTATTCAGGCCGTCGCCAGGATTTCGCAGCTGGGAGGACCAAAAACCACAAAGGGGAAACATTTTTAAAATAAAATATTGGATGTATGCAGCAACCGGGGGGCCAAAGATGAAATGGGGGGCACATATTTTAAATGAAGAGCAGGGCACCACTGACCCCCACTGGCGACGACCCTGTTTCTAATGTACGAATACTTGTTTATTTTGATGTGCAATCTGGGTTTATTTGAAATCATGGGAGCCCTGCATGTGACTGTTGCACACAGACATCTTTGCAAGTAATGCAGCGAGACAGTGACATTGCTGATAGCGGTAACTTCGGTAAGCCACGTGTAGTTATATACTGTGCGAAAAGAAGCATGAGTAAACCTGTAGCAGTGTTTCCACAAGTTTGAAAATCCATTGTTAGTGTAAGACTGTGATCAATGTGCTCCGAGTGATTAACTTAATCCAGTGGTTCTCAAAGTGGTCGACATCGACAATTGGACCATCCAAGGGGTCGATAAATAGTCACGGGGACGAATGGGGGTCACTGAATGGCTTGGGTGTCAATGAATAACTGCTGGGTTCTACTGGAGCAATGAAGCATCCAATTCAAAATTATTGTTGATCGGGCAAGGAATGCAAACGGCGTTTTCAACAAATCAAACAAAAGTAAGAGGAATGTTCAAATCTCAGCTACAGTAGTTTAAAAGTACTGTACATTCGATTCGAAGAGTTTCCATCAAATCATCCATTGTGATGGCATTATGAAAACTGTTCTGTTTGTTACGTCACAAACAATATTGTAGTCGCTGTTCGGCAGTTAGACTGGTAGTACAGCAGTCGGCTACGCAGTAGGTCCAGTGGTGCCACTCCTAGTGTTTTTCCACTAGATCTAGTGTTTTTTCATTTCATCTAGTGTTCTAGTGTTTTTATGGCTATCTGGTGTTTTGTTTCTGAGTGAGCTGAATGTAATTAATTGCACAATTTTGTGTAATTGTAGCTGTAATTGAGACCTTTTAATTTAGTGCAATTGTTATTGCGAAAAAATCTACCTTATTGAATCTTAAATCATGCAAGGCAATATAATGTTTGGAGTTAAACCGCTGCGAAGTCACTGTGGTCATCTGTTAGAAGTTTTACTGACCTGTACAAACAAACACAAGCGTTACTGCTATCTCCCGTTTTCTTTGGCTCTTGTTTGCAATGAGTTGCACAGTTGTAGCAGACGTAAAGTCTACTACATCTAAAATAAAGTGTTACAAAACAAAACAATACTCAACAATCAAGAAGACTNGATTCACCACCAACACTAAGAAGACAAAGAAGTACTGATGAACTTCGAAACCAGCCAAGCATCAAGAAGCAAGCATNAACTACATATTGAACATGAACATAACCTCATTCTGCTCTCACTCTGATCACGTTCAGAGAACGCTCTTACTGTCACTTCCTGTGGCGAACGGGAAGTGCAAATACCTTTAGGTACTTTGCATTGAATTAGGGACTTTCCAGAAAATTTGGGTATATAAGGGTATAAATTGGCATTGTCAAAAAAACAACAAAACTTCGTCTGTACAAATGAAATCATGTCATTCCAAGTATTCAGAAAACCCTGTTGCCAAATGATTCCAACAAAAACTCAACTTGTTTACATAAAAAATCTGCAACGCTGACAAACCCAAAAGCGTTGAAATCGTGACTGTAAACTCGGAAACTGACTAGCAACCTTTTGGTTAACGAAACTCCAAAAGCTGGAAACGACCGTCACGATTAGACTAGTCAAAAGCCCTCATCCACAACTGTAAGTCATCCAGTTGACGATGAGCTAATGTAACGACAGGTTTTCAGTTGGGAAATTACTTTAGGTGGTTTAAGATTATCTTGCTCATTGTAAAAATGATCCCAGAAATTGAATTGTGCCTGTGGAATTGATTCGAGAGAGTCCATTTGATCTTATGCGTTGCCAAATTGGTAAGTGTTTTAATTTACAGTTTGCGAATGTCTCATTTTCACTAAAAAATGACTTCACTTATACTATTAGTGTGCTATAATTTTAAACAGTATTTGCCAGCCCTCAGAAGTCTATCAGGGAGATCAAGCAAGCTTAGACTTGTGAACATCGTCCTTGATGCAGCTACGAAACGAACCCACGAACTAAAACGGCTGCATCTAAATACAGTCTTTTGGTTTAAATATAAACCTAAAGATTTCTTATACAGTGTCTGTGGTTGGCATTGCAACGCATTTCTGGGCATTTTCACTGCTGTGTACGTTTGCTTTTGTAATCTAGTGTTTTTTTGGTGAATCAAATATTTTCTAGTGTTTTTCATCGTGAAATCTAGTACTTTTCCGCAGCAACAGAGTGGCAACACTGAGTGGGACGGAGAACAATTGTTTTAAACACGAATGATAGCCACAGTAAATAGATCTACTTTTGCAAAGCTAGCGACAATGAAGTTCAAAGTGGAGAAAATGGTGTGCTGCACTGACAGTTATGTTTTATGTTATGCTTACATCTATAGTTCTAAGCATATTTTTAGATTTTGTATTATTTTATCATGGATTTCAAGTAAAAGGTACTCAAATTTATTTTGACACATACTTTCCTTGTATTAGTAACTGTTGGGCTAGGCCACGGGATCTACAGAAAATTGTATACTTTTATTGGGGGTCAACGTGCAGAAAAGTTTGAGAACCACTGGCTTTATGCAGCCTTCTTTTCACGTAGCATAAAAATACGTAGCTTATTGTTAGAATACGTCTTTGCAGACTTGTGTGAACACGTCTTTATCGTTAAGGTTTAGTTCTTGACGTCTTAGTGAGCACTAAGTGCAAGATTATGTTTGTTGACGCGAGTTTTCGTAATTCATCTGCTCATTTTTTTAAGCCTGCGTGGTGTTCTAACTTTAGTAAGTTGTCCAATAGTCTTGTCGACATGTACATTTCTACTTCTAATTTCTTGAAACAGTTGTGTGAGGGTGTCTTTTCACCGCTCAAGTTGTTCTGGACCTTGATTATTCTTGAATTATGACTTGTTTGCAGAAAGTGCTCGAAAAAATGGTTATTACCTAGTTTAGGAAAAGAAAAGCATATCTGCTAGCCGAAGTGCAGAAAACATTTCAGACAAACGATTGAGAATTTAGGTTCAACCGGTACAGACTAATGCAGTAGAAAGGGTAAAGCGTTTTGTGAACGTCCATTTAATTGCATCATCAGCAACCTGTAAAGGATAAGCAAATTTTGAGGCACCCCCCTGGAAAAAGTTCTGCGGACGTCCATGGGAAGCACTGCTTTTGATCTAATTCATGGGTCATAAAGCGTGGGGCTGTTTGGTTCAATTCTTTTAAGTCACACAAAAACGGTAAATTCACGCGTGGTGAACAGCCTAAAAATATGAAAAACTAGGAAAGGAGTCTTTTGATATCCAAGGCCGAGGCCCCCAAAATTTCGAGGCCACGGGCATTTGCCCGGTTTGCCCAATGGTTAATCCGTCCCTGTTTACTATATGTAATCACACTATATCGTAGCGAATGACGTAACTGACTGGAGACAGAGAGGCGAATTGCCCCCATGGCAAGCTAAATGCAAAAACCGGTCTCCCACTTAACTTATATTTCGGCTTTAACATTCTTTTTGTTCTCAGTAGGTTGTAGTTTTTGTGTGTTTTCGGATTATTTTCCGGTGATTTAGCATTTTAGTTTAGCCATCCACATTCGAATTCACCATTATTTCTCAAGTTTTTTTCTGAGTGCTGGCTTTGTACTGTGGCAGTGGGACCCTTTTATCTAAGCTTACCATCCTGGCTCAAACCTTTAGTTACACCACTGGTTATGTAAAATAAGAAATGTGCAAAGGATGATATTGTATTTTGACATTTTTGAATTTCCTCGGAGATTATTTAATTTCTCATTAAAAAAGTGAACACGTACTTCAAAATGAGGACGTATGGTAGCCCTATTTAACAATACTACTCATATGCAACCTGGGCAAACCTGAACAAGGCAGACGTAAAATCTAACATAGTTAAAGGCCAAAAATATGGCGGCAAGTAAATCAGTCACAGTTTATTGAAGAGGAAACTAGTTTCGCGTTTTCCAACGCATCATCAGTTCTGTAAATGTAAGACAAATCTTGCAGGCGAAATGTTGGCACTTGAAAACAAGTAAAGAAAAACACACGAACTGTGGCTAGTTGCAACGACATTACTAAAAAACGTTTTCGAAGCTAAAAGGCTGACCTTCCCAGAGCCTCATAAACCAGTCACTGCTGAGAAAATCTGCGTTTGGCAGCGGTCTAACAAAGACACTTTTCCTCTGGAGATAACGCACGTGCGCGTTGACGAGTGCCAGAGAGAAGCCACGCGATTTAAACAGCGTAACAGTTCACGAAAAATCAAGAAAGGCAGAGCCTTTCAACGCACATTGGAAGCGTGCAATGAAGCTAATTTTTAGTTATTCCTTGTTCCAAATACAACTTCTTTGATGGTTTGGCAGTTCGTCAATTCTCCCTTATCCTGTTTCATAGTTCTTTCAGTAGAGGAAAAGTGTCTTTTTTAGACCGCTGCCAAACGGGAAAGTGTCTTTGTTAGACCGCTAGATTTTCTTAACAGTGACTGGTTTATGAGGCTCTGGGAAGGTCAGCCTTTTAGCTTCGAAAAAATTTTTTAGTAATGTTGTTGCAACTAGCCACAGTTCGTGTGTTTTCCTTTACTTGTTTTCAAGTGCCAACATTTCGCCTGTAAGAATTGTCTTACATTTGCAGGACTGATGATGCGTTGGAAAACGCGAAACTAGTTTCCCCGTCAATAAACTGTGACTGATTTGCATGCCACCATCTTCGTAGCCTATAACTATGAAAAATGGATACGTTTGCAAGTTTTCATCGTCGCAGAAGAATGAAAGCAGAAAGCAGGCAGATTCCTCAGAAGCTTGCCGCAAGGCTAAAGTTTGTTTACTGTAAAATCTGCCAGTAACGAGTAGACACGTAAGCAAATACGTCCTACGTGGCTTGGCCTTCCATTCACTAGATCAGGTACTTGACCGACTTTCAGGAAAACAATAAATGTAATAGTTGTTTCGTCACAATATCAAATAATATACAAGTGTAATACTGCCCTCAGGAAGACCGATAATTTAATAGCGTGTGCAAAAAATCTTTCCTCGCTAATGAAAATGACTAAGTGGCACGCACATGTCCTACATATGGCTAAACACACGAACATGGTGGGGGGCACCTTTTTGGTGGTGGGCCCAGGGCCTGGGCACCTTGGGCCCCACCCTAAATCAGGCGCTGTGTTACACGAACCCTAAAGCTTTTAACGGCTTTTTTTAGTGCACATGCACATCTGATGCAGTCTGTCGTAATTCTTATTGGCAGGTGTGGCATGCATTCTTTCCGATGCGCTAGACCGGAAAGCTTTTAATCCACTCACAGAACTACCGATTACTGCTATTTTGAAAGCTGCATCTTTATAATTAGTTAGAATGCGTGTTACTGGAATCGAGTATGTTTGTTTTAGCTGTTTTTGTCTGCGTATAATTCGTTGTGACCGGTCTACGTGATATCATTTTTCCTATTGTTTTTTTTTAGAAGTTCTTCAACACACAAAGTATAAGGCAAGTCCGCATGCAGATGTGACAAAAGTTGCGCAGCGCGTACTTTCGGGACTTTCTTACTAGGAGGGAAGACAAGCGGTGCAGTAACGATGTACACGCAGGGGCTGTCATTTCAAAGCTTACCCATTTACAGCGAAGGTGAAATGATCATTGCTGAAAGTGCCCTACCAATATAGCTGAACTATCACCGTCCGAAAAAACACAGCCACCAACATTGAGTGATGTGCCAATTGTTTAGCAACTGATGAATCGTTGTTTCGTTGGTGGTGTTAAGTCTTTCGTTAAAGGCTACTTTAAAGATTGATTTTAATAATAAAATGATGTAAAGCAGTGATTTAGTGTGGCAAACAAACATCTTCGCCTGACGGTGCTGGGCCCAGTCCCCAAAAGGTAACCTTTCGTTATAGTTGCTCCGGGGTTATTTCAACGCTTGTGTTTCATTTTTTCGTAGATATTTCCTATGCTGACCGGCTTTCCTCCAAATTCGCCCTAATTTTTGCTCAGGCTACATGAACGATACAAGAACCCCTGTACTAAATTAGAGCTGCTGCATATAAAAAACAAGGAAACTTGGTACGAAAATTAATCGATATGCAATAGCGTGCTTTCAATCTAAAAAGCTTTCAAAACAAATGACCTAAACTGATTCATCGAGTTTTGAGCTTACCTGGTGGCAGCAGAATAAGCCGAGTCCAATTCAGAAAGAGCAGGCAAGTCATCATATCCAATACCCTTTCTTGCTTTATATACCACATTGCTCAACCACGAAAATGTGATTGTTGAAAAAAAGCCAGCGTTGTCGAGGGGAGACTTGTTTTTTCTATGCAAAACAAAATTTGGAGATATTATTGCAAGAGTCAAAGCAACTCAATAGCAGGAAACTATGGTCTCACTTCGTGAATCTGTAAGGCTTCAAAATGTTCATGGCTTGCTTGTATTTATAACTAGGATGAGGAAGTTCGTTGCAGGCGTCTTGGCCTTGTTTTTCACTAAGGACATCTTCAGCAATGAACTCCATGGCGACTTGAAGACCGACTTCTTTGCACTGTAAATGCTATATACAGTAGGTTTAGTCTCTCGAAGCTCAGTCCTTTTAAGTCAGAACATGTGGCGTCACTCAGTGGAGAGTCCAGGTCGGCAGAGTCACTCGGGCACATCATATATTTCGTATACATTCCATAAAATCTATTTCGTAAACATGCGAGAGACAAAATGCACGCGGAAAATTTATAAACGGTGTGATAAATATACAAGATAACTGCGTACAAGGTCTTAACGTAAAGTTATGTTTTTCATTTAGAAATTTCTGTGACGCTACTTGCACGAAGCCAATCAGTCTATTCATACCATGTCATTTGTAATTTTCGAGTGCCAACTTTGGTTTTCAATGCAGGAGTCTGCCTGCCTGATCGAATAATCTCTTGCTTTTTCGCAATCTTTCTTGTCGCAATGACGTATTCTTTATAAATAGCACCATGTCTCCGTCCATTTGTAATTAAAGGGTAAAAACAGCAAAAACAATTTTACAAGGCAAACAGATCTACAAGTCGCAATCATACTGACTGAACGCAACACATTGAGCTTGCATCACTGACATTTCCATTAACTCTCATTCTGGCTGACATTATCGTTGCTCTGGAACATCAGTATGTGACAGTGAATGAGAAGTTGTGATGAGAACTCATCAGTTTTTGCGTAACGCACGTCACAAAGCAATTATAACGTCAGTAATTCCATTGCCTACTAGAGTCCTGCGCGGGTTGAATTTTTTGTCCGCTCGTGCCACGCACCCGCTGGAATTTGTGTCTAAAAATCACTACACTCTCATGCGATGTGTTTCATCGCAATTTATTGAGTGGTTCATTTCAAAGCCAGCGGCAGACGCTCTTAACAAACAATGTAAAGAACAAATGTGAAACCTTTTTGTCAACCTTCAGCGTTTCTTTCTCAGAACACTGTTGAAAACAGGTTATGTTGTTGGCTGAACGAACTCTTGCTGTTCTGTTGCTTGCGACATGACCATCGATATTGAGCACTCGATAATTGGCTGGCAGCGCTAGCTGCCTTTACGCAGAACGCATTTCTTGCAAGGCCACTGCAATCTTAAAACTATAACCTTTGGTCTCGCCAGCACTGGAGAATGTCTCTACACATTGTATCACAAGCTCTCTGTAGCATTGACTTTTTTTCTGGTGTCACATTCACATCCATAAGGTCAGGATTCAGTTACTCGCACCACGAATTTCGTATTCCGCGCACGACCCGCACTACACCAAACTGAATCCACGCCCGCCTCGCACGCGTGACTCTGTAGGTTCCAATCAGGGTTCCTACAAATGTTAGCTGGAAATACTCTAAAGTTGCTCTTAAAATTTCACAAAAATTTCCTAGATTTTTTACACAAAAGCAGTATATTGCTTTGATCTAACTTTTGGCACTTGAAAATACAAACCAGATGTCTGCAGACCTGTAGCCACGAGGAACATTTAGGTACAGTGCGCCCCCAATTTTTTGTGCCCCGGTCGCAAATTTTGTTGTCCCTAGAAAAAATGTGTTGAATGTAATAAAAACAAAAACCGTGCGTCCCTAAAGGGTATTTTACACTTCAAAAAAACTGGCCGCGGGCCTGGGTCCTTGCCTCCTCACTATCAATTTGCACACTTGGTGTCGCTCAGACTAATGTGCTTAAGTGCATTTTGGGTGATGATTCGTGACGCGCTCTTGATTAAACTAGACATCAATGACTTAGCCTAGTGTTTCTCAACCAACCATTTTACTTACGTGGCACAGATAACTTTTGGTACAAAATGCGTGGCCCACTAACATGGAAGCATAGGCTATGCTTTTATATGCATAAATAAATGTACATCAAATACAGAATTCATTACTGTATGACCCTTGGTCCTTCGCAGCCTCCCACTCCCTCAAGCATTTTATAAATCGATGTATTTTGAAGTCATCGCAGTACTACATTATAATAAGCATGATGACGTCATTCATGCGTATGTCTCAAAAGCTTGCGTTTCATCAAAGTAAATGTACAGGGTATTTCACAATTGTTGAAACAAAGCGGCAGCTTCTAAAACCTTTATCGATGACCTTATTCATTTTTGTCTTTCCAGATTGTCATAGGGAAGTAGTTAACCTTTCTATATATTAAACAAAAAATAGTCTAATGATGCCTTGGTCGATGGAGCAGAAGATCTTTTG
>JGI24021J15306_10012314_pt1 | contig 10621 bp, 6 predicted proteins | sample Ectturendosymbi1_FD_15306 | JGI IMG/M metagenome (IMG submission 15306) | reverse complement strand
TCATCGCAGTGGGGGCTTTGGTGCGCTTATCCCCCCAAACAAAGCTCCCAGCCCCCCAAATTGAAATATGAAATACTATAAATCAGTGGAGTTTTTGTCAATTTTCAGAATTTGAAGGCCCGCTGCACAAACGTAAAGCCCCTCTATTGAAGACTTCCTGGACCGTTCATTGAAAGATTTATGAGAGTATTCAGAGTTACATCAAACAACCGGTTTCGTTGCTTGATTTTAACACCTCAAGTGGAAAGTTTTGACTGTAATATCAACGGGCCGTGTGTGGGTTTTAGGATTTTGTGAGATCAATATTTGGTAGGCCGTATCAGCTTGCTCCGCCCGATATGACTGATGTTTGCCATACTTTAATCGAATATTCGACGTGTCTGATGTATGCCGTACCAAAACTGCCTGGGAAAGATAACTCAGGTACGGCACAGAGTTGGAAATCTTTGCTCTGGCCAGGTTGTGGCAACTGGCAAGTGGCATGAACAGCACATTGCAGCAACATTGGTGGTCTCGTCGACCATACTAGCCCAGCATGGGCTCTGCTTGACATCAGAAACAATGCGATTACTCAAATGTTCGAGATCAGCAAAATAAACTCGTTACTGCCACATAACTTTCATGGTGGAGGTCGCAAAGCCGATCTATTATGGCCAATGCGGTCCATCAAGGTTTGCAAGGAAGCTATTTTTCGATTCGCTATCTCTTCTTTCAAAACCCAATGAGATGTACGCGCTCAGCCACCGTGTTAACTTTATCTGAAATGCGATGCTGATGAATAGCATGAAATAGTGAAATGCGTTGCGTTTTTTCCAGGCTATTGTTTTTTTGGAGTTAATCAGAGCTGAGATGATTGTCCAGGCGGTATGGGCATGGAGGCCTGGCAGGCTCTAAAGTGTATATATTACCATTCTTTCCTTGGCCGGTGGTAACTGCTGGATGCTTTGAGCATAGCAAACATAACGTTCAGCATGCAGAGTAACACATTCATTTGTGGAGATTCATCAAAACCTTTCAGCATAATCCATGATTGAAAAGTCTGATTGTTAGATGCGTATGACTGACCGTTAGCTGAAACTGACGATACTTTTGATATATTAACAGTTTACTGCTGTGCTTCCTGCACAACAAAATAAAAATAATTTTTGCCGTCACGGCTGCTGGCGTTGGCACTTTCTGGCTGGCGAACAGCAAGAAATTTTTGTTTAGGCATATTACAAAAATACTGCTTTATTCTTGGATGGCTAGCTTTACGTTTTTGCTGTGACATTACGTTCTGAAAATACCCCCACAAGAAAGGGACTGTATAAAATCTAGAAAAGACTTGGCTTGCTAAAAGTGCCAGACTCAGTGGCATTCAAAGCGTTAATTATTATGTAACGACCGGTTTTTTAAGGGACCCGATTCGGGTCCATAGAATTGAAAATTGGTTCCCTAGAATCAGAAAATTATCAGCGCGTCCCTAGAATCAGAGAAAATCGGGTCCTTAGAATCAGAGACATCGGGTCCGTACAGGTCCACATTGTGTACCTAACATTTTCCTTAAAAAAATTTGCGTAATGTAATTGTTTATCTCGTATTTGCTATCAAATGATTAAAAGTTGCGTTGCATGGGATTTCAGAGATGTTTGTGATGAATAGGCGAGGTTGCTGTCTGAACTGCACTTATTTGGTCAAATCGGTTTTGGACGTTAATCGAAGTAACAATTCAGCTCAGCTACAACTTTTCGTGGTTGTCCAGATTTAATGTGGAAGTACCAATTTTATGGGTCCGCACAGGAAATTTATGGGTCCGTTTTGAATCCATAAAACGCCTTAAAAAACCCTGAGCATCATAGCAACTTTTATTGGCAGGTAATAGAATTCCGTATCGGCAAACATGGCCACCAAATAGACGTGCTGTGTGTGTACTGAACTACTTCAAAAAACTAAGTCAGCATGAACCAGAAAGCCGCCAGACTAGAGCAGGCCTGCACAACATACAGCACTCGGGCCACATGTGGCCCGCGAAAACTTATCTTGCCGCCCGCGAGAGCTTTCTCAATTGCAGAAAATGTTGCGAAAGCTCGACCTCCAATTAGTAATTGTCGTTCCCGAATTTCTTCCATACTACAACGAAATCTCTACATCCAAATGAAAGAGACTTTTGCGGCCCGCGGCAAACTTATAATTTGGCCCTTTGAGCTTTCTGAGTTGTGCAGCCCTGGACTAGAGAATAAATGAAAAAAGAATGAGGTTAAAAGTTATGACTGTATATTGGATATAAACCATTCGTATCACGAATTGCCATTTCAAATCTTCGGCGCTCTTCAATTTCTACCAGCGTTCCTCACCAGAGATGAATGGAGTCACATTTTTCAGACTCCGCTCCTCCTCCGCCTCCGAAAATTTTTCAAACATCAACTCCGACTCCTGTTAACGCTCCGAAAACTTCCAAGTAACTCGTATCAAAAAGATAATGTCTATTTTGCCTCATGAGACAAAATATACGCCATGGCTATTTTGCCTTTGGTCGAACACAAATGTTTGAAGTGGTCATGTGACAAGCACAATACAGGGATACACAACATGTTGAGGTTTAGAGTTATGGCTTAGCCTATACTTTACGCAACGTAAACAAAAATCCACAAAAACCTTGCCTGCACTTAAATTAGACGTTACAGTCAGCTATGTAGGCCATGCATTCCAAACTTGTCATGTGTTTTGAAGTTGTCATGCGATCACTTCAAACAATTGTGCACAGCTACTGACAAAATAACTTCCGAGCGGTTTCCACCTCATGAGGCAAAATAAACACTGCTTATCGAATATACATCCTTATAACTATAAGTTCTACTTAATTTAAGTTATGAAGTGTTAACCGATGGAATACTAGTTTTAAAGTAGTTCAAGCTTCAATAATTCACCAGATATCTGAAAATTATTTGAATTGAGTGTTAACTTTCAATTTTTACAAAAGACTCATTTTTCATCTCCAAGATCAGGAGCTGATCACCTGTTTACAAATATTGAATCGTACTGTGCCGTGTGTTCATACAAAACTCTGAACTATGACTGTGCCAAACTAAGACACTTACAGAAATGTGCAATGAAATGCTGCAAAAGATTAACAAGATGAACATAACGCATAACTTACAATCCCGTTCAAATTTAACGTGGGCATTAGAGCTGCAAAACATATAGGTTATCTTTAAGCTGCAACTATGAGGGCAAACATCCAGGCGCGTAGCCAGAAATTTTTATAGGGGGGAAACCCCGTAAGCAGGGGAGCTTTGCCCCCCTGCAAAATTTTTCCCCCTCCTGGAAATATGTGTTGGGCATAGTTTAAAAACTTTGGGCCCCTCTCAGAAAACACTTCACCCCGCCTGGTGTCCCAAGCTGGTTACGGGCCTGCTGGGTAGGAGACAAACAATAACCAAGTCACAACATTTAAATATTTATTGCCCCTTATTTTCAATGCATCATCCATGAAACGTGCATTTGTCTGGCGTTCTTTTCCTGAACAATTGTGTTTACACTGATGTCCGAAGATGAAAAGGTTATTTTCATTAAATGGATAAGTTTTAAAAGTTTCTTTTCAGCGAAGTATTAAGCTTGTATTTTGGATGAAAGCCACTATTTTCTCGTACAACTTTCCTGAAAAAGTGCTTGTGACAATCTCGATGCTGTAAGTGCATGATATGCAGTATGGCATTTTTGCCAATATTACGGCTGAGTAAGAAGTCATCGTGGCCGACATTATGCTTGCGCTTTTCATATATACACCAGTTATATTCAACGTGGGCGAAATCACCCCAGGGAGCAATTTTATGCGTCAAGGGGGCGGTTTTGTGATTTAACCGATTTGGGGGGCGATTTCTGCGGGTTAGAATATACAAAATTTCTGAATTGATTCCAAAAATAAAAACTAGATTTCCACTTTGGAACCAATCTATTTGATGCACTTTTGACTTCATGTTTTGCAAAAACGGTTATAAAACACACGATATAGGACTGATGATGTAACAATCAAACCTACATTGTCCTGCGTAACGCATTACTGCACTAACTATCCAAGGCCACGGAGAGTGTTACTGGCTTGGAGGCAAGCACTGCGGTTCTGACGAATTTTCAGGTGTATTGTTAAGCCTGATGTTTGAAATAAGATAAAATAGTGGAGAAACTGTTGCAATAAGTAGTTTGGTAGTTTGTTGACCTAGTCGTTGCAGAGGCAGCGTCAAAAAGCGACATCAGGCAGTAGCATTTGCAAGTCTTTGGGCATGTCAAAACGCGCGGATTTTTGGACTATTTTTGTATGCAATAGTATGCATTATTTCGTTTTATCATATTTATGTTGGTTGAAAGCAGCCGACACTGATAGAGCTATCGGAAAATACCCAATCGACCGAACTCCATTTCTTAAGCGCAGGAATTTTATCACAGCATGTGAAACAGAATTTCATGCACTATTGAAATATTATTGTCATAAAAATTTTGTTCCCTAAATATTGTTTAATACAGTATTTCAATTTACAACACAGATATTTTCGCATGTTCGTGTGTATGACACGCGGCGACAGATGTCTTAAATTCGGAGCGGTCCAGGAAGATTAGACCAAGTCTTATCCTATTTTACTGACGCATATGAAATATAATTTTCTATACTATTGAAACACCACATTGTTATAAAAATCTTGTTCCTGGAATTTTGCTCAATATTTCGAATTACGCCACCGTCTTTATTGGCACAAACCTGGTCAAGAGTATAAAACTTCGCGATTGAGAATTTATATTCAAAGTAGTCTGCTGCACAGTTGGTAAAAGGCTTGTTCTATTTTGTTGATAAATGTAAAAAAGAACTTCATGCAGCTATTGAATTATTATTATGCTGCAAAACTCTTGTTTCCTGAATATTGTTTAATTTTCGATTTACGTCACTGTCTTTTTTGACGCAAGTCTGTCCTTGTGTATGAAACTTCGCGAATGAAGTCTCAAGTCAAAAGTGTTCTGCAGGACGATTGGTGAAAGTCTTTTGTTTTATTGATGCATGTAAAAGATAACTTCATGCATTATTGAAACATCTTATTATTATAAACGCTTGGTTGCCTGAATATTGTTTAATATTTCAAATTTATGTAATTTATGTCACTGTCTCTTTCGGTACAAGTCAGATCATGTGTGTAACATTTTGTGCATGAAGTTCTAAATTCAAAGTGGCCTGCAGGACGATGGGTAAAAGTCCTGTTCTATTTTATTGATGGATTTCAATAGAACTGTGACCAGCACTTGTCTAAGAACTCAAAATACTTAACCATTTTGCTCCGTGTAGTTTAATTTTTTTCTGTTTCATAATGTGTTTGAGATTATTATCTGTTTTTTTGTGGTATTTAACGTTTTTCGCACGGCTTCTTTTGCATCAAAAGCCTGGCGGTCCGACAGGCCCGGCCTTAGCAAGTGCGGGGCCCGATTGGAAGCACTTTTGCGGGGCCCCACTCAGTGGCTTGTGCAGAAAAATTTTGAGGAGGGCCATCAAGTCATAATGGTATTAATCATGAGTGATGTGAAAGTGCGAGGTCGGAAGGTGTAATGCCAATTTAGGGGTGTCTGGAGAATGCCACCCAGTTTCACCTCTCCAGCAGAGACTTTCCATGTCCGTTACATGGACATCTCCGTAACACCCAATAAATCCATGAGTTACTAGACTCAATAACTCCTCTCTGGCCAGGTACCTACCGCGGGTACGGCAGGCCAATTGGCCATGTTTTAAGCGAAATTAACAACATCCTTGATATTACCAGCCAGCAAAGATAAGATATCACAAGGTAGCTATAAAACATCAACAAACGAAAGAGCGTAACAAGCCCCCCTGGATTTTGAAATTTGATATTTTTCTATTAACTTTTGAACAGAAAAATTTGTCTGTTAGTTTCAAGTTGGTCAAATGAAATTTCACCACTGTTGGCACACTCCTGGAAAAATGCGTTTGCCCACCACCTGGCAAAATCCACTATTGCCCCACCCATGGAAATAATCTTACCGAACCCCATGCTCCTTTGTGTGTAGATCAGGGCTTCTCAAATTTTTTGCACATGCCCCACTATCCGTCAAACGCATCATTTCACGACACCTCATCTATACTGGTGTATTAATACAATTGTACAAATAAGACAATGTTTTTCAGTTTTCAGTTGACCAAATCGTTTTGGAGCTGGAGCCATAAGTTTTTGGATGTTGGAGTCAGATCTGTAGCCAAAAACGTTAGATGTCTGGAGCTGGAGCTAGAGCCCGAACCTGAAATTTGAGTTCCGGATCCGTTATTGCAGTCTACGATACGGAAATCGCATTTGCTAAGATAAACGTATTTTTGTGCTTTAACATCAGCGAAGTTCCTCAGAACTTTGTCCAAGTTTAAGCACCTGCGAATTTCGGATTCAACGGACATAACTGCTAAACTATTCAGGTGCTTTTGTTGGATTGATGATCCTAAAAAAGTTTTAATTACTTTTAGGTTAGAAAAACTCCTTTTTCCGGATGTCACGGTAAGGGGGATGGTCAAGTAAATCCTAAGTCAATAAACAAATTAAGGAAAGAGGCTGCCTTATCAGATCTCTGCGAAGTAAAACAAACAAAATATTTATCATATCTAGTTATTTTGCGCTTTGAGAAGCGGCGCCCCAAACAAAAATACTGTTGCTCGCCTAAGTCAAACATTTTGGTCCCCCAAAATTTTGGGCTGACTATGCCACTGCTATCGAACCGTACGTTGTAGCAACTATTAAAACTTGAAATGCCAAGTACGAAACGCTTACAACTGAAACAGGAACAGCTTCAAAGCTCAAGCTTTCTCTGCTTTAATTAGCTGCTACTGAAAAACTAGACGACATGTTATCGCAACACAGACCACTGTTACGATTCCACAGAACGAATTCTGATGAAAGAGTGCTAAAACCGCGCAATTCAGTTTGGTTTTTGTTGGCAATAGATCTCACCTTTAAAAAATACTGCATGCGGGCCCCGCGCCGGCACTACATAAGCAGCTTCAATAGAAAGTGTAAGTTTGTGCAGGTTAGTAGGCGTAGCGCGGGGCCCGATTGCAAGCAATCGGTCCAATCGGCTAAGGGCCGGCCCTGCTGGCCGACGGTGGCCGTAAACAAGCCCTGCATTTAAACCTAGACAGGTTATTGGATCGCACACACAGGGCGTTCACAGTAAATACTGTACCTAGGATAGAAAAACAAAGTTCTTCCCCCAAGTCGCCAGGAGAAGAAACCTCCGGAAACGAGTACAAAACATGTCCCACGTACCTTGAAGACAAGAAGACTTCAAATATCTGATGTGACATTTGCTAGGAATGGGTCGCCAGAACTTCATTTCCCACGTCAGGATACGAATGCCTAATGAAACCGTGAAGCCACCTAAACTTCCCTAAGGTAATGACTAGGGCCGTTTTTAATGACCTACAAACACTTGATAATAAGACTTTATTTTTCAGAAAATATGACTTTATATGACCAAACAAAAGTGCCTGAGCTAGAAAATACATTTACTCTATTGTACAAAGAAGAATTGCCAACAAAACTAGGCGTTAGAGATGATAGTCTGTGGTTTGTTGAAACCCACTAAAATAAACAGCTCAAAACATGAGCAAAACATGTATTTTGAAGCAAATTGAAAACATGCATGGACATCGGTTTATTTCTCTTGGAGAGCAAGAAAATGCATTTTTAGGCAGTGCATTACATTTCATCCAAAAATCTTGGTTCACCTATGTCTTTGCCAACATTTGCAAGAGATTGTTTTAACCCTTTGGAGACCAACGTTCCCAAAATGGGAACATGTTTTTAAACGCTCGTAACTATTTCACGGATTAAAAATGTGCATCCAGATTTCTTCAAAAACTTTTTCTAGATTGGTGCTATTAAAAATACACCCACTTCATGAAATCCAGAATATTGTTTTGTTTCTTTGGCGATTCATATTCAGTCAAAACGTAGTTTTTCGGGTGGCCAAACTAATCTTTGTTTGTTTATTGTAAGCTCGAAAAATTTTCAAGGCAATATGCCATGAAAATATTTTTTATAGTAATATTTAACTGATCCAAGCGTTAGCTTACACTTTTGTCTCTCTCTCTTTCCTCACAAAGAGTTTGAAAACGATATTCCCAAAATGGGAACGTTGGTCCTTTACAGTACAGAAATATCCTTGTTTGGCAACAGACGTTCAGTAACAGGACAATCTTGAGGTAACTTTTAATCTCATTCTTGTTTCACACTACAGCTCTTCTGAAATAACTCGTTGTTGGAAAGATGTGAAAAGAGTTTGTCACATGCACCAATCTATTTCATTACAGATATACAGTGCAATTGCTTCCCAGGATAGCCAGCATGATGATAGAGTGCTACAGTCATGGGCAAAAAATAAGACCACTTGTACATTTCAGCGAAATCAAACAAACAAAAGTCCTTCACACTTGCATTTTTTCTGAAATAGTGTTTTGCCTGAACATTTTAAATATTTGGTGTGTAAACCATGGCTTGTGTGTGAGGGGGGTGTTCACTGAGTTGGGGGAGGGTTTCACTGATGCAGCTGTGTAGCGATCGTCGAATTTTCTGTCTCTTGGCCTCCAAACAGCCTTACTGCATCCACATGACAATCAAAATTTAGCCTTCTCGAAATCGGCAAAAGAATTGCCGTTGCTAGAAAAACTGAAGATCAACGGTCAACCGTTTGGTGTGTTTCACAAAAATCTAAGTATAGATGAATCAATGGTTCCGTATCGAGGCCTTCACAGCGCTAAACAGTTTATGAAAGGAAAACCAGTGAAATTTGGATGTATAATGTGGACGCTGTGCAGTGTTGACGGTTTTCCGTATAACGTGGATATATACTGTGGAAAAGATTCTCGGAGAACCACCACATTAGGACCATATGTTGTACCCACCATGCGTAGTCCAGTAAGCAGTGACAAACAACATTTTGTTTTCTTTGATAGTTTTTTTTTTGCAAGCCACCAGTTGTTGTGTGACCTGACTGCCAATGATATCAGAGCCTGTGGTAGGCTACAATTAGAGAAAATCGAACTGGACGCTGCCCTTTGATTGCAAACAAGGACTGCAAGAAACAGCCCAGAGGATCTTACGATTAGCTTTCAAATGGCAGTGTTATTTGTGTGAGATGTGACGATAACTATCCAGTCACGATTGCCAGCCACTATTTTACTGTGACACCTGTCAGCAAAACAGAAAACGAATACAGAAGAGCAGTAGAACAGCCACACGTTATGAAGATGTACAATCAAGGGATGGGTGGCGTGGACGTGTGCAACCGTATGCTGTCATCATACCGACCGCAGCTTCGATCATGAATGTGGTGGTATATAACCTATTTAGCAACAGCTTGAATCTTTCTGTTGTGGCGGCTTTTCGTTTTTACAGCTATGCCAATCACACTAAGGCTGCTCATCTCTAATTTTGAAGAGAAATCTCAAGGTATTTGGTAAAAGCAGAAGCAAGGCTCCGTTTGGCTGGCCATACAGCGCAACAAAACACAATAAGATACGACGGCGCGAAACCTACACTGAAATCTGTCTCACAAGATGTGTTTTCTGCCAGAAAAAACACTAGGCCTTAATGTGACAAATTTGAAAAGAGACTTCATACGAAATGCAGTACACTGTTCAGTACACAGCGAGGTGAAGTCTTCTTGACTTTTCTCGGGTCGCTGGCACACGTGGCTGTTTCCTGCAGTTGGTATTTTGGCTTTCTCATGTTGAAAGCAAACCAGCGTATTTTATGTGTAACATACGCAGGTCCGTAACCAGCTTGGGACACCAGGGGCGGCGAAAGGTTTTCTGGGAGGGGTCCAAATTTTTAAACTATGTCCAATAGTTTTGAGCTATGCTCAACACATTTTTCCAGGGGTGCGAAAAATTTTGCAGGGGTGTCCTGAACATATGTCTGAAGAGCAATCTACAGAAAGTCACCTCAAACACTACTAAATACTCGTATTACTAAAGAAATACAAGCAGCTTCTCATTAATTTTGCCAGAGAGAAACGTAGTCAGCTTTACGTACTTTCAAGTAGCAGTAAACCCCAACGTTCCCAAAGTAGGAACATAATGAAACAAACAAAGTAAAGCAAAATTTGAAAAAATAAAACTATTTATGGTTTTATTATGGTAAGTAGACATACGTTTCAAAAAATCATGAAAAAATATTCACTGGGTCTATGGGCCGTCCCTGAAGGGTTAATGGTTTCCTTATTGAATTAGGTTCAAAATACGCAAAGTATGACTTTATGACCTAACATGGAAAATGACTTCATAACTTTTGTTATAAACGTCGTGGGGGTGCGATTGTTGTTTCAAAATTCGTTTCATAGCTTCTTGAAGCACAGAAAAAAATATGACTTTTAAGACTTTAATGGCCTTGGTAATGTCACCATGGCTGGAACCACACTGCAGCTACCAATCTGGCGTACAAGTGAACAATTGGAAAAATTTAATTCACAGCACTCACGGACGATTAAGGGAGCACTGCCATGTCGTTGCTCACTCACCATAACTCGCATCAATAGATAGACTGGATTGGGTGTGCACAGGGGCGTACGCAAGGGGGGGGGTTGGGGTTAACCCCCCCCCCTT
>JGI24021J15306_10012313_pt1 | contig 10621 bp, 6 predicted proteins | sample Ectturendosymbi1_FD_15306 | JGI IMG/M metagenome (IMG submission 15306) | reverse complement strand
ATCTTAGGCAAATCAAACGTGATTATCACGGTTGGCTGATTATGATGACGTCATCAGAGGGCCCCCTTTTTAGTCTTGCCTCGGGCCCCCCCAGCCCTAAACCCACCACTGGGTTTAAGTCAGTGGCGTGCAGTGGTCTACTGATGCCCGGGGCGACTGCTTGATTGGATGCCCCACTTCCAAATCCTAGTATAGAGCAATAGCTTATGGTGGTCATTGTTACTGGATATACATTGTTTGTGACGTCACAATATGACGTCATATTCACGTTTGCAAACCAACGTTTTGGTAAAGTTTGTCGACACACCATGCATATTCAGGGACGCCAGGGCAGCGGTTGGGCAGGGAGAGCTGTGAAAGAGTTGAGGACAACGGAAACTACAAAAAACATAAAAATCGTTACAAATTATATTTTTTCTGTTCATCACTAATGTTGAACCTCAAAAATAATAACAGAAATTATAGAAAATTATTCTGAATTTTCTTGGTGCCCGAATAGCTGCAATGAACTTGATTCAAGTCGATCTTGATAAAACATCAAATTACCTATGATACTGTTATGTGAAAGGCACCTCTGCCCCCGTTGCCCGCCTTTTGAAAGAGCAGAGGGGACAATGCCCCCGCCCAGTGGCGTAGCGAGGCGAAGTGCCACCCAAGGCTGACCATAAAAATGCCGCCCTTTTCACCCCTCACATTTGCTTACGAAATTTTAAAATGAAAGATCATGTTTTCTGCTTATTTAAAGATATAAGGATTAATAAGTCATCTTGAAAATCACAATCAACCACTCTAAAATTGAAGTGGGTCTTGTTTTCAGCTGTCGATAATGAGTCTGACTTTTTCTGCTTGTCACCATCTTTCTCATCATTAATTTTTATATTTTTTGCATTCTTTACATATGCACATGCGGACCCGACATGATTCGTCAGTTTGTTTTCCATGTTGCTTCTCAGTCTCCGGCAAGCCCATTGCGTGCTATTTTAATAGTTTACTCATTCCAAGGGATCAAACGAAAAAATAAAGAGATTCAATAGCGGCATACCTACTTTGCAGATGTAAACATTTACATATGTGAAAATTTCGTGTAGTATCCCCGTCTTTAACTAATACTGTAAAAGTATTTATACTGCATAGCAGGCTATAATAATAAATCTGATTATGATCTAAAGAACGTTTCATTGTTCACTTCACGTTTCAGTAGTGGTGTAATCCACGTAGAATATATAAAAGGCTTCAAACGTTAACTCTGTCGGCACTTACGCGGAGCCCTCTATAGGTGCGCAGACCCATTTTGAAACCGGCTGTGGTTGAGAAGCGCTGGCTTGCAGTCTTCATCGCGACTTGTGCATTTGGTGTAGCTGGTGGGTTGGACCTTTTCCAATTGCACGTGCATAGTGTTAATCCTTGTCTTGTTCGTTACCAATAGAAACATCACTAGAAGGTCTTCAATTGGGTACTTTAAGCTTGTGCAGGCGGATTGACATTCGAAGCTTTGACAAAAAATCCATTGATTTATTATGTTTCACACTTCACATTGAGAGGGCTTGAAGCTTTAATTGGTGGGTCTGCGCCCACCAAAGTCCCCGTGGTGACGAGACTGATTGCCAACAGGCGTCTATTTAAAAAACTGTATTACCAAACCATGCCAGGTGGGACATCCGCCTATTCATTGCTCAGCAGTGATTACAACGTCTCACCTTCGACGGGTAATTACGTTGAACAACTTTATTCAGTATAGCCATTGTTAAGTTGTGCAACTGTTTCCATTAAAGCCCTTTTTAATAAATGCTTTACCCACAACTATATCTCAACTTCGTTTACCCTTGCGTTAGGTTTTCAGACTTTTTCTTGCCGCAAATTCATCAAAATGAGAGCAACACCTTTTCTAAGCTTTTCTTGTTGAAATGAATTTTTCTATGACTGTAAATGTAACACCTTCGGTGCGGTGTGAATTTCACGCGATTATTTAGCAGGCGTGGAGCGTTTTTGTAGGTTGTGTTCATCCAACAGCTATACTCAAAATTGAATAACTCAAAAATGACTCGCCCGATTGACCTCAAATTTTCAGGTAAGAAGCATTTTCACGAGAATAACATTCATGTCAAATTTGGTTGCAAAAGACCAAGCATGTTAAAAGTAATTGCGCCCTACTCAACAACTACTGAACCCAAATTAGCGCGTTGCCAGCCACGCGCAAAACGCGTTGGCAACCACCCGCACAAACAATTGGTCTGATGCTCTGGAACAAGAGTCCGGTTGCTCGGTTCAACATGTATTAACTCGCAAAGTTCTTGATGTACTGGATTCAAATTTTCAGACAAAATTTATAACGATTTGAAAATAATTCTTGTAAATTTTGGTTGCAAAAACTTTAGTTTTAAAAACGTTATGGTGCTTCACAGAACAACTGCTCAACCCTGATGAATAAGATAAAGTTTTGTAGCCTGCGCGCGTCTGTAGTTACGAAACGAAAGTACCCAACTTCGAAGTTTTTTGTTAGAATTACTGCAAATTTTCAGAGATGATGTGAATAGGTATGAATGTTATATGTGGAAGTTTTCTGTGCACCAACACAACTAAAAAAAAGTTATTCTTATACACGCAACAACTGCCAAGACCTAAGCGTTTTCTAATGTGTTGTAGCCTAAGCCTAGCAAACTGTTGCTTAATACCAAACAGCATAACTAAAAAAGATCTTGCTGGTACAACTTGAAATTTTCAGAGATTATGCGGGTAGGTATGGAGAACATTATTGTAAATTTTCACAGCAACCAAATGAGTGCAAAAAATGTTATTGTGTGTTACCAAACAACTGTTCGCACCTAACTTTTTTGAGAAAGTCTTGTAGCCTAGCCCTAGTAAGATGGTTTGCTATCAAACTTCATAACTCAAAAAGTTTTGGTCAATTTGTTTGAAAGTTTCAGGATTAGCGTGTCTTGATATGACGAACATTTGTCGAATATGTCGCTGCAAACAAACAAGTACGCGAAAAATTATCGCGTTGGTGTTTGAATGACGCATATATGCGTCGTTCCTCACCCTGTGCATTTGAACGTATGACGCATATATGCGTCATTCAGCTCCGATGGTGTTAAGTATACCGTTGACAAAGGAGTATTTTACGAAATTGACGTTGATTCACTCTACTTGTAGCTTAAACCGACAATCTGAGCTCAAACTTATGCACGCAAACACACTGACTGCGTTACCCCGCTTCAAGAACGTGACCTTCCGACACCATTACGTCACGCAGAAAGAGCCGTTATATTGAAACTGAGCAACGTTACCATTGCAGAGGTTTTCACTTCAACCAGCAAAATTTAATGTTCATAAGCCCACCTAATGACTAGGCTACACCTTATGGCACTTACTGAAAATATCTCACTGAACATAAAAAAAAACAGACCACTGAACATTAAAAATAGCATGAGATGTTCCAAGAAATGTGTTTTTTGTAATTTTGGCGACGGAAATTAGCGGCATGCCAACGCATGAAATATGCTTCTTACTAGGGAAGTTGAGGCGAACAATCTTGCCCAGAGAGCGCTACGGCGATTCACTCAGTGTCGGTGAATCGGACACACAACCTTCCAATTGAGAGGCGGACACTACCACTGAGCTATCGCCGCCCCAGCGAAATCTCCGTCGCCAATGCCTAGGTATCAGGTGATGTTATGATATGCAGTTGGGGCTACCCTTGACTATGCTGAGTTCGTGTTGCTCCTCAACATGAAACCATCTATAATCCTGAATCAATCAAAGACAAAGACTATTATTTATTGTGAAACTGTATTTTTATATTTATTGCATTATTGTGTAGAGAATAACCAAACACTTTAGAAAAGTCATATTGAAAACTCCAAATTAAAATTTTCCCGTTCCAAACCAATGAAAATGAACCGTAATGATATCCAAAATCTAGCATGACCGGATACCATAAATCATGATACATGAAATTAATGTCCTGCATAGAACAAACAAGCGATTCTATTGCGGACGCCGACGAAGTGTAAAAACTCAACTGGAAAGTCGAGTGAATGGAAAAGTAATTAACCGGAAATCCCCTTTTGAGGCCATAAATAAGGCGTTTGCACAACTGGTTGACAGTTGTGTGTTACAACTCGACCTGATAACATCTAAGTTGGAGGAACACTCCAACTTGTAAAGCTAGTGAGTAGACTGGTGAATTCGTGAGCCAGAATACACGTGCAGCTGAGTAACTATATGAAATGGGTCATTCTCTCTCCTGATGTTATTATAGATGCGTGTATTGTCATCTCATAACCGGGATAAGACTGATAAACGCGCCCATTTATTATAAAACATCTGTGTTAACCCCTGATGTTTGTAATAACAGATGTTGTATGTTTAAATGAATTATTGTCGATTTAAATTCATGTTGAAATTAATATCGCAGTGCTTAAACAAATAAAACCATGAGTGAATACAATCTTATTGTGATAAACTGAGCTTGGAGTCGAGCTTGCTATCGAAATTCGGAGGTCCAGGTTGCTTTTGCGTTCCTGGGCGTTCCATGGACATTTCTATTGACCAGTGCTCTCGCGAAATGTCCTAAATGCGTACAACCTTACAACTTGTACGTAACAACTATTTACCGTAATTTCATGCAAAGCCTTTTTCATCAGATTGTGAGAGGAGGTGCAATATAAACTGCGAACAACCGTAGCCCTAACGTTTGCTAATCTGACGCCGAATGTCATCTCTTTCCTTTGTTCAAATGGCTTATGACTGGGATGGCCGAAATGATTTGTCTGGTGAGGAAAGTGTAGGGAATGAAGCACAATGCCCCCCCAAGTAAGTGTGTCAAAAAAGCCCTGATTTCAAGACAAACTCTGAGGCACTTCAGCACATGGGATTTGACCCAGACTTTTGAGTAAACATTTCATCAATTTCTGATTCAACAGCCACATGTCGTGATTTCTCAAGCTAGCTTACCAGTTTAGGGCTTCTAAACACAAAAATCGAAGAGCTATAAGTTCTAACACTTTCGAAAATAGTTAAAAATAATAACGAAAAACTAGAAAGTTTAAACTCCTTTCAAAAATTAATTTTCAATCAGCAAGGTGCCGCCCCCCGAAAGGTACCGCCCGGGGCCCGTGGACCCCAGCCCCTCTCCTCCCTTGCTACGCCACTGCTTTCACCTCGACACTCTTTGAGAGTTTCGCACTTAGTTTTTGCCTGTTTTTTTCCAGTCATCGACCGAACTTTTTTGAAATAACCGAACAAATTAGGGGAGGCGAAGGAGAGACGATCGCCTCTGGCCCCCTTTTTTCAGATATTCCATGGACACCCTTTGATAATTTCGTACTTATTTTTGCCTGGCTTTTTCCTGTCATCGACCGAATTTTTTTTAAATGACCAAACAAATTAAGTCAATTCGGTCATAATGTCCACAAAGGTAGGGTAGTGAATATTGTTTCAGCAAGTGTTAATGTTATTGCAAGACAAACGACCGAAAGGTCTCAGTGAAAAAAAACAGGTTTTTGGATTGTTCTGTTATAAACCTTATGAACCAAGCCACATTTAATAAGAACTGAAGCAAATCATATGTTTTTCAAAATAAAGCAATAATTATGTGCAAATACGCAAAACGGGGCTACTCAACAATTGTTTTGGAGCACCTTTCTGAGAGTGTCTCGGGGCCCTAAATTCTAATATCCACCCCTGTCTGTGAAGCTCGATTTTCAACCCTTGTTCACATTAAAACAAAAATCGAGGAAGAGACTGGGCGTTGTGAATGACATGAGATTACTTCTCATCAACACGCCCTCGAGAATTTCAAGACTAGTTGCACGATGCAATCTCAGTCGACCCACTGATTACCATATGTCCTTCTTGCTTTGTATGAGAATACAAATACAGTGAATCTACCATTGGTAATTATAGCGTTTTTTATCTAGTCGGTGGTTATTTGAAAACCTTCATAGTTGCAGGTAATGGCTGGGACCAAGCGCTTACGTAATATTTTCGAATGGAGTCGCGAGATCAAAAAGGTTGTGGACCACTGCCCTAGGGGATTAGCTAATTTGTTGTTTTTACTTTAGGCCATAACTTTCCAACTACTAACGCTGAAAGGCCCATTAAGGGCTCTTAAAGATGCGGATTTTCGCCTAGTTCATTCTAAAATAAAAAAAATGAATTACTACTTGTATTTTTTCTCAGGCCCCGATAATGTCATCCGAAAATGAAAATTTCCCCCCAAACATTGATGACTCACTATGGTTGGGATTTTTTGTTAGTTTGGGTCTTCAGACGTAGTCCAAGCCAAGAAACGTTCCGAAAAAGCTAACAGGGAAGTGTGAAAGAAATTTTGTCAAAAAATCGCTTCCGGAAAATCAAAAATTTGTGTTTTTCTTAAAATTTTCAAATGTTAAAGGTACATTTTTAAAAACTCATCTGATCGACTGCTGTCTTCCAAATCCGAGGATGATTTCACTTACTCTCTAGCGCAGGGTTTCTCAACCTTTTTCCCGTTAAGTACCCCCGAGTCACCGAGGAAGTTTCACGCCTTTCTATCCTGCAACGTTGTTCCGCATCTTGGAGTTGTGTAAAGATGATGGATAAATAGCTCTAATTTTTTAAGTTACGTTACGAACCGCTCCATGCAAACCGTTGTCTGCTTCGATGTCGGGAGGGATTAATTTTAAATTTACCGTTTCTATGTCACGTCCTATTCATTGCCGATCTGATCAATTCTATGATAGACAACGGTTGCAACACAGAGATTGTCGTAGGGGACCATTACAATCTGGGGGCTACACGTTTTCCCAGAAAAGCTATATTCATGCCCCAACCATGGATTTTCAATAAGTTTACAATCAAATCTCTCTAGGCAATGAAAATACACCCATAATGCAATTTTCACCCCAGTAAAAAGAAAGGAGTAAAACCAACAAAAAATATTGTCAAAATAGTACAATTTCGATACAAGAGTTTTACTCTATGTTTGAAATGATTTTATCCGAAAGCAAAATAGCCAGGATGTTGTAGTCTTTTCCTGCACCCTTTCCTCCTACGCCTATGGACCCAGCACTTACTTACTGTCCAGAATGTCTAAATATCAATTGTAGGAATTAGTGATGACATTGAGCCTGATTTATTGACTTTTTGCATTGCAACTTTCAAACCGTCATCGTGGTGCAGTGGTTATACCATTCGGTGGAGCAGGGGGCCATGGGTGTTGAGTGCCTCTGAAAAGGGGCCACGAGCCAGGAAAGATTGGGAAACACTGGGTTAGATCATTCGAACACGCGTCTGCCATGCTAGTGGACTAGGTTAAGGGTGTGTGGCGAAGAGCGACTTTTCCTGAACAATTTTTGTCACGGGAAAAACCCTTTTGCTCGTTGAGTAAAATTTGATACACAAATAGCCTCTCGGAAGTGTCATTCATTTATTTATTTTGGGAGAAAGCAGAATAAAACAATTGCTTTGTTTGATAGAGCGTAAGCTCTCATACTGGCCTATTTTCTAAACATTTGACAGATTAACAACGAAAATTGTTTTAACCTCAAGCTTTTGTTCACCATTTATACACATTTTGTTTTCTGAATAGCGCGAAACTGAAATATTTTGACTAAAAATTACTGTTCACTTCAAGAAACACAAACGGTACACTAGTCTACACAAAGACTGTCTGCAAGCCTACTTGAGAACAGTCCACAACGCATCAAGGACGAAAATCTTGCGTTTTCCCTCCGCGTGTGTAGAATTTCTACAACTTCATTCATTGCATCCTATCCCTGGTTTAGTGCCTGCCTCATTTTAACTCAAAATGCTTTGACAGAAGTTGAGCTGGAACTGGCACACCCAAATAGCTGCTTCTAACAGAAACAATTATATGAACAAATATGACCTGTTCACCGCATATCAGCTTGGGTATCAAGTATTCCCAATGGAACAATGCAGCATGATTGTACTGACGTACTGAAAGTAGTAACTATTGCACAACTTTTCTTAGTACATTTATTGATGATAAAAACAGCACACTTTTCCTATCCAAAAACATTCTGTGCTCAGAAAGGAAAGACATATCTTGTGCTTTACATTGGTATTGTGCTATAACACGGGCCTGTACAAGTTTGTTGAAAGAATTGCTTCTTCATCGCACTGCTTACACTGAAAAGCGATGTTTACTTCGCATCGCAGCAGACATCCTGTTCACCTGCACAGAAAAGAGAGGAATATAACTGTATAGCCCAGTGGTCACCAAGTTTCTTTCATCGCCGGGTGGTGGATGCCGACCTACACCGGCCGTATAATCATCCGAGTACAGTATGTCGTACCAAAAAAAGAAATGGAAGAGTTTGTGCTACAATCAGGTAGCTGAAGTATTAGCTAACGTTGAAAGGGTATCTGTCTCCTCTGTCTTTGTCGTTGATTTTACGCCATCTACGCGAAATTGCTGATTTTACGCCATCTGCGCATGCGCAGAGTGATATTCCAGGTGACGCATTTCGCAAAAGCTGGCTCTTCACTGAGATGTCAAATATGCTAAGAACTGGTGATTAGGGTTGAGGCTAGGGTTTAGGGTTTGGGCTTAATATTAGGGTTAAAAAATAATTGACGTCTAAGACTAAGTCAACATTTTTCAGTTTCAACTATACCCAGGGCAGGCCCTAGCCTGTGCGGGGCCCAATGCAAGACCTAGGCGCTGGGCCCCTCTGAGCAGTGGTTTTATAGCTCAGTCAACCGTGCTGTGACCTTTTTGATGAAGATGTTTTAGCAAAATGGCCTATATGAATATCAAAAACGGCGGAAATTCATTGGAGTTGATCTTATGTAGGCTACATGGTATCACAAAAGTTTACTTTTAATTTGAAGGGACGTGGACATTCAGGAGCCGGCAAACTTTTGCTAACTGTGTGTCGACTCAAGGTTTCTAATCATTCAGTGTGCCAACAACATACGCATTTTTATACAAGTTAAGGCCAATATATATCTTCTGTGTGAATCACAACATAACTGATATGTAAAAGTTAGATCTTCTGCGTGCCAGGTGTGGCACGCGTGCCGTAGGTTGCCGACCCTGGCATAGCTGATGTGTCCCCAAACTACGTCATGTTTATGAATAATAGCATGCTGCTGTGGTGGACATGAGACAGCGTGTCGCTGCCACTGGTAATTAAGCCAAANGTTGCAAAGGAAGCTCTGCAGTGGACAGTGTTGTAGGAGGTGGGGTGCAGGGGGTGAAAGNGCACCCCCAAAAGTTTTGATTCGTTGAAAATCCGGGCAAAATCCCNGAAAATTCAGGCACAGATGTTTCGACACCTTTGCTTTGACTGTGTGANAAATGAGACTGACTGTCGAAATGCGTATGAATTCGACTTTTCTCTCCGAAAAACAACACACGAACACCATTTTTTCACACGAAAACACTTGTTATTGGTGCGTGGCCTCCAAAAAACATTGCCGCACACAAATGTTTCGGGCAAGTTTGAGGAAAATCGGGNGGAAATCCTTTGGTTGAATGGCCAAATGCAGGAGTCGTCTGACTCGAATAGGTTTTACGTCTACGGGTTCAACCTTTCATCTTTTTTGTCGTCTGTTTTAATGTCGTCGAGNTAATTTTATTTTGATAAAATATTAGAATAGGTAATCTACNTCAAAATACGCCATGAAGAAAAACTGCAGGCCTTTGTNAAAATGCAGATGATTCGCAAACAACCAAAAACGTTCTAAAACAGAGGGATCTTTCGAGAGCTGAACAACGTTACATTATCAGACTGACATCAAAGTTAATACGACAGACACTCGTCCATGGGATTCGGAAGGATTTTTTCCAGGGGGGGAACTACGGATTTTTCCAAATTTTTCCAGGGGGGGCCAAAAGTGGTGAAATTTGTCTTTTCCCACTCAAAACTAAGAGAACAACCTTTTTTGCTAAAACTTTCAAAATCAGGGGGGGCCAAGGCCCCCCTTCCGACACCCACGCACTCGTCTCGACCTGTTCATTGCGAGTTGAATCACTACATATATTGGCTGTAGGCCCACTGCACTTTTAACTGGCAGTATTAACAACCAAGTTCCATCCACAAGGAGTGGGACATGGTAGAGCGCAGACATAAATCCCTAGTACGAGAATATCGAGCACATTTGATAACGTTCGATAGTAGAGGAAACTAATCGTTCGCTAATGAGAGCATTGTTTGCTAACAATGATATTTATAAGCCGCTTCTACTGTATTCTCGAGCGCAAGGAGTATCTGGCAAAAATGAACAACCTGCCCAAACACCATGGCGCGGGGTCCCCAGAAGCGCGGGGTCCAATGCAGCTGCATCGGTTGCATCGGCCCTGACTATACCCAAACTGTCGGTTATTATGGACTGACATCTGAACAAAAGTTTATACTTTCGCAACAGACATCAAAAAATTTATCGGTAAAGTTTATTCATTTACTCTGAGAAGAAAAAAACTGGCATACAAGAATAGGTCAGAAATTCCGCAAGAGAAGTCACACGCAATGCCTGACTAGATCATAAATTTCGCAGAGGTCAGAAACTTTGCTTGACACTGGGTCGCACACTGTGGTTCCCGTAGTATTAGTAGCTCAGAAAGGTCTGTGGCAACGTGCAGTTAGGTAACGGCAAGGCTTTTCACAAC
>JGI24021J15306_10012312_pt1 | contig 10621 bp, 3 predicted proteins | sample Ectturendosymbi1_FD_15306 | JGI IMG/M metagenome (IMG submission 15306) | reverse complement strand
CCGCACCAGACTTTGGAACCAGACTCAGGAGCAGTATTCTATAGGACCACAAACCAAGCCAACTGGCAAGCTTCTGAACGCGTCGAATTAGAGCCCCGGTTCAGACCCGCAAGGTCATATTCAGTGACGTAGCGAGGCTAAGCGCCGCCCGGGGCCCACCATAAAAGTGCCGCCCTTCCCACCTCTTAAATTTGCTTACAAGAGTTTAAAATGAGAGAAGATTATGTTTCGTGCTTATTCAAAGATACAAGGAATAATAAACCATTTTGAAGATTACAATCAAACCTCACAAACTGAAACGGGTCTTGTTTTTATTGTCGATTATGAGTCTTACTTTTTTTCTGCTTGTCGCCACCTTCCTCATTTTTACTTTTCATAATGTTTTGCTTTCTTTACTCATGCATATATGGACCCAACATGTTTCGTCAAATGTTCTTCCCTGATGGTTTTTAGTCTCCGGTAAGCCCACCAATTGGCTTTTTAATAATTTACTCTGTTAGAAAATGTTAGGTACCCGGTATTGACCTGTAGGGACCCGATTTCTCTGATTCTCGGGAGTCGATTTTCTGTGACTCTAGGGACCCGATGATATTTTTCTTTGATTTTAGGGACCCGATTTTCAATTCTAGGGAGCCGAATCGGGTCCCTAAAACACCTTAAAAAATCTGGTTTACTCATTCCAGGGGATCAAACGAAAAAATTATGGGCTGTGTTGACGGCATACCTACTTTGCAAATGTAAAAATTGCAGTATGTTATTTCGTGTAGTATCCCTGTCTGAAAAGAAAAAGTATGTATACTGCATATAGCAGGCTATAATATTAATTTTATAGTATGATTTCAGTGATGTAAAATACGTTTCATTGTTCACTTCACGTTTCAGTAGTGGTTTAATTCTCTTAGATTATATATAAAGCTTCAAACGTTAACTCTATTGGGTGGGGCCTTCTATAGGTGCGGGACTCTTTTTGACAAAATAGGACAAATAGGCTTAAAACTGGCTCTGGGTGAGAAATGCTGACTTGCAGCCTTCATCGTGACCTGCACACTTGGTCTAGTTGTTTTTTTTTTCAGGGGTGTAGTGAGGTAAAAACGGCGTTCCCACACCTTTTTGCACTACATTAAACCGTGGCTGCGATCTCACATATGTGATAGTGACACCAGGGTTTTTAGGAAGATGTTAGGTACCTGGTATGGATCTGTAGAGCCCGATTTCTCTGATTCTAGGGACCCGATTTTCTCTGATTTTAGGGACCCGATTTGAAATTCTAGGGACCCGTATCGGGTCCCTAAAACGCCTTAAAACAACCCTTGGTGTCACGCAGATCCGCACTGCTAGAGAAAAGTCTGCAGTGAAACAGGATGATCCTGTATGGAAAGTTTTGAAGGCGAATGCTCACTTTATTGGAATTATTTGGTACAGTCTTTCTTTTTATTTGGTGTGGGAACTGCGTTCCCACACCTCTTTTTTAGCACTACACCCCTTGATTTTTTCCAATTACACGTTCATAGTGTTATTCTTTGCCTTTGCCCATCACCTGTCGTGTCTATGTATCATCTCAACACCGCAAGCTTCCATTTGAATTTATGAAAATATGACAAATGTCAACTTTATTGCCTTCGCGGTTACTTCATCACCTCCAATGATTAACAACATCTAGAGATCGTCACTCCTAAGGATTCGTTGCAGTAAAGCTTGCACTGCTGTTCACAACAACATCAGCGCCACTGTGTAAAGGAAAGTTTGGAACAGATTTAAGCAATTAAAACTGTTTGCAAAGTATCGGTAGTGACCCTACTTTTTGATTTGTCGTCTTTGCTCGGATCCTCTGTTCTGATCCAAACCTTGATGTATAATGTCAGTTTCATCACACAGCTTCGTGAACTTATCGTGCATACACTAAAGTCCATAGCAGCACGCAGGCTTTGCAGTTGGTTTAGGTCAGGGATTGGCAACTTTTTTCACTTAAGGGCCATTCTGCTTCATCCTCCAGCACATATGACCGGCGAAGAGCCACAAAATGTTGATGACTCTTTATTTTCATGGCACTTCATAGGAATGCAATCTAAATTGTAATAAACTTGATTCTAATATTACACCAATGCAAATTAAATTGAAGTTTTGTGAAATCCAGAGAGCCACTTTAGAGTAGCTAAAGAGCCCCTTGTGTCTCCGAAGCCGCGGGTTTCTAATCCCTGGTTTAGGTAGAGGTTCAAAAAGCTAGGGAGAAGAAACAAAACTTTATTATTGAATTGTTGGATTAAAAACGTTACCAAGAGTTTTCAGCCTCGTTAAACTTTTCAAAATATATTATTGTAAAAGAGAAACATTCTCCTACGTTTGATCTTAGGCTCCCAGGCGTTTCTTCAGACTGTGAACGTGAAGGCTGATAATATTTAGACGGTTGTGAAACAGTTACAATTTTAACGAATTATTGCTGTCAGTGGGCGGTTCTTGGTGAAATAAACATACTTTAAAGTTTATGCATGGCGTCAGGGACATACTGCAGCTTTTACTGGGTGAAACTACGTTTCTATTGCATTGGCTTTTTTAAGAGGCTAGATGCTAGTGTTCCCGGATATTCTAACCTTTTCGTCGTGTTCCGTAAGGCATATTCATACTGTTACACTTAACGTTTCTTAATGGAGTTAGTGGAATTCTCCTTCTGCATTCAGTTGATTTTCACTAGAATTTCAATGAGAAAACATAATTGCTACAAGCTAATATTTCTACTTATTGCAGGAAAAAACACTTGCCTTGATCGCATCGCGTTCCGGTGAATCCTGAAGAACAAAGGCAGCTGTAAATGTTAAAACCGTTTCTTTGACAAGTGCCGCCGTTACTGCAGTACGGCGTAGTAATGGAACACTGATCGATATCTGTAAAAAGCCAGAAAATGCAGTTACAAAAATAAATGAAAACGTCGTTATAGGTTTCTGCTTAAAAAGAGAATGAAGGTACAAAAATCAAATAGTAATATTTATTAAACACGGGTAATAACTTGGTACTTCGACACCTGTCAAAAGTCCCACAAAAATGTTAGTTCTCTCAGTGGAAGAAGCTGTATTTTATGATCCAATCAACATTGCTATGCTGCATAAAATAATTTAGCATTTACGAACAATTTTTCCGGGCTTCGTATTTGAGTTCATGCTTTTTTCTTAGAACGAATGGAGGTTCTCCGAATAATTTTTGTTAATTCCAACAGTGAAATGATTTTAAGTGAAGCTAATTATAAATCAAAATATCATGAGTTCTGTAAAATCATATTAGAAAACATTATGTGCAATCTTAACTTTGTGTTTTATCCCATATTTGTTTAAATTTTAAACGCTAACTGCGTTTTGAAAACTATGATGCTTGGCGTTAGTAAATTTTGAAAAATGATACTGGAATTTGCTCTGTGCACTAACCAGAGTTAACAACAATCTGTGCTGGGAAAAATATGTCACATTAATATTATATCTGCGTAAGTCTCTGTTTCAATGTGCAGAGAAAAAGTCCGTGAGAAATGGTGGTTGTGGCTATACGCTGGTGGTTGTGGTCCATGACAAATGGTGGTTGTGGTTGCTTGCCATTATCAGATTGCTATTCTCTTTAGCTTGCTTTCCATTACCAGATTGCGATTTCTCTTTCGACGATTAACTCAGTGGTAGTGTCCGCCTCTCCATTGGAAGTTCGGGTGTTCGATCCACGGTCACTGAGTGAGTCGCCGTAGCGCTCTTTGGGCAAGAACGCTCACTTCAACAGCCCAGACAAAAAGCATTATTCAGGATTCAGACCGCCGCCAATTGTCGTTAAATAAATCGGTCGTATTGCATGCGATCCAACAAAAAAGATCAACTTCGCCATTTTCTGAGATCACTGGCTATACCCGGGGTTCCCAATCTTTCTCTGACCATGTACCCTTTCAGCATTTCGACAAATAAGCATGTACCTCTTCAGCATTTCAAAAGATGTACATACACCCCTAAAATTTCTTAAGACAATATATTTTATCACGATTATTCATAGATAAATTTAACAACAAGCATATAACTGCTTTTCATGATAACATTCACTGATATAAATATAAATTTTTGGCAATAAAAGATATTTAAATATATATTTCTCTTCTATTGCTCACCTTAACTGTACCCTTCGGATAGGCAAATGTACCCATAGGGGTACATGTACCCAAGGTTGGGAACCTCTGGGGTAGACCGAACAGGTCAACATCTTTGTTAAATACCAAAGAAAATTGTTTGTCAATGCATCGTCAAGTGAGAAAACATTTAGCCAAAGCACTTTTTTGATGTTTTTGAAATAACTGAAAGTGGCTATAGAGACTTTAAAAATGAGTATAATGGGCTTGGGTTTAGTTGCTTGAGCTTAACAACCTTCCACGAAAAGCACAGAGGCAAATTCTAGAGTCAAAGTGTGAATTTCATAGACACCGAAAAAGGCTATTAGATTCACCCACGGCCTACTTAAGATACGGCGGGATATGTCACATTTTGCAGGCCATTCCTAACAGGCCGATTTGGTTTGTTTTCACAATTCGTAGTAATCTTGTTTCGTCCTTGTTGCAACCATTTATTCCAAACCGTCGGTTTTGCCTCCAGATCTGAGATTTTAATGCCTTTCCGAGTTCTATGTTTTTCTTTTGAAGATCTAGGGTTTCTAAGATTTAACTGCGTAGCGGTGATTTAATTTAAGATCTGGCATGATGTTTTATTTGTAGTCTCATCTTTCTTTATCTTGTTATTTCTAAGAGCTGTAATCATCACTGTAACTGATGAACAAGCAAATGATACCTTATAAGTCCAAGTATTAGTTATGTAGGTACAATGAGTTCAAAAAATAGAGATGTTAATGAAGGTGCTCTGCTCATTAGCAATGTTATATATTCACTAGCACGTTTTGTGAGTTATTGACGCAAAGCTACGAGAAAAATTCAATTGATTTTGTGCATCTTCGTACTTGTGATTGTTGTTTCAAATCTGGAGTTTTTTGATGATTTGATCCGGGTTTTTCAAAAAATATTATTGGCATTCCTGGTCGCAACTACTTCGAAATATGCAAAATTTAAACCAATTTACTTGTTGGTTTAAACGCATTACCTTGAGTGATCTTTCAGGCGATAGCAGAATTACACGTATTAGTCCATGGGACAAATTTGTCTGCCCCATCCCATGGCAAATTGCAACTGTTATTTCACATGGGACTCCCATGAAACTAGTAATACTAAACAAATTATGTCATGTGCCTGCGTCATGTCTACAGACTCTACAGAGCCATGGCTAAAGCACCCCAAACAGCCTATTAGGGGAGAAGTGAATAATGAGTGATCCTTTTTCTGGTTGTTGCAGAATCTTTGAAATATTCACCTGCACAAAAGGTTATGTTGAATCCTTTCGCAGTTTGAGTTGTCGTGGAATAAAAACTTAGGAAAAATCGGTCAACTGAAGTTGTTAATGAAGCAACGTCAGTGTTACTCGCAAAATCAATGAGAATGTCGTTGCCACTGCCGCGCACAATTTGCAGTCCAGCAGCTGAGTCCTTGTCTCCAAAAAATCCCAAGTCCCTTTAAAACAAAAGCAAACATCTGTTTTGGCCCTCTGTGGTACTTCCAAGATGATAAATAATCATTTATTGGGGTAGTCTAAGCAAAGAAGACACAGTATAACAGCTTGTTCAGCAATAGCTATAATTCCCTTGTATGTAAAGAAACCAGCAATACGTCACTCTGTGAAGTAGGCCTAATGTCAGGTCAATTCGGCCAAGAAGCCTCATCAGTTATTTCTCTCAAAAATTTGAGCATAACTTTGAGCAAGTTCTAAATTTTCATTTCATTCATTTTCATGCCCACTTATCCTTCATTCATTTTCATGCCCGTTTATCATTCAACAAGAATTCAAGTGGTGCATAATAATGCTTTTGTATTTTATCAGTGCTGTAAAATATCTAAGTCTGACTGAATATGTTTCGTATTTTGAACAACGGAAATTCTCGGTTTTTAGTGAGAAAAATTTTCCTATATGTTTTTTTAATATATGTTACCCTTTCGCTACGTCACAAAATCGTGTTGATCTGATAGAAGGAAATAAAAACTGTCTATTTTCGTACAGACAACGGAGAAAGACTTATTAATTTTAAGGATTGTTTAGGTTTAGCAGTTCATAAAAGAACCTGTTTCCAATTACGGAGTAGCGAAATCCAATAATCAGAATTAAATTTTGATACGAAACCATTCATTGTACCATCTGTCGCACAAAATAGTTGTTTTGGTAAATCAAAAATATTCTTAAAGTACAAGAACAGTATGATCCACATCAAGTGGTTTCATCTTTCATTTCGCATACATTCTTCGTAAAACGTATTTTCGGTAGTAATAACACGATAATTGTATCAGGACATACCTCTCGATTCCAACAATTGAATTAGCTGCATTCACTAGTATTCTGTTTCCTATGTACAGGATTCCATTTCGGTTGTTCGTAATGAAGTCGTGAAATGTTGCTTGAAACCCTGGTCAAATAAAACAATTTTTCTTGATAAGAAGATATCTTGAATTGAAGTGCAGGTAGTTGTCCTTGCATGTTCCTGAAAACTGATCCCTTTACGTCTTAAATTCACAGTTCAGTAAAGGTTTGCTTCATTCACTGCTAAAATTCATTATTTCCCTTCTCATAGCCACGTTCTGTTTATGTCTATAATACTTCTCTCATTCTTTACGTTAGTGTATTGCTGTTCACCATTGATTTCCACCTGGCGTAGTAACAGTGCTTGCGTGCATTTGTTCCATCTTGTGGTTCAGAAGAAAAAATTTTAGAGAGGGCGTGCAAATGATGAGGAGGCGTTCTAAATATGCCCGTCAGGGTTAAATTTAATGTTCCTGATTGCATTTTCGAAGAAACTAGACAGAGAAGGGCGCCGTATGCATTGACTTGAGAGAAGCTAATCAGGTTCTACGGTGACTGGGCTAGGTGTACATGATGCATGTCCTTTCTTGCACCTAACATAATTTGGTGGAGCAAGGACCTGCATCAAAACAACCTCTTTTGCTAACAATGTAATAGGAAAATGTAAACTTTCGAAATCCTTGTGCTCCCACTTCCGACGCCCATGACCGTTCTCATGTTCCCATGGCTGTGTGCCTTAAATTCAAGGAGGCTTTGCCAATAATTAATCAAACGGATTTCTCGGCGGGGACTATTTTCAGCTGCATTCACTTAAATCCTTGTTTTGCACAGAGTGTAGTTCCAAATAAACTTGCACTGACACGACATGTATATAAACACTGTAATATAATGAAAATGTTGCCAATACGTAAGCGCAAAGTGGAACTGAAGTTTACCGACATTTAGCAGTTTCAGAAAGCGATACAGCTAATTAGAAATTTACCCAAGGCACCACTGACAACTTCCTCCAAGCAAAAATCTACATAAAACAAATGAAAACGGTCTGTTTTGCAGTGAAACGAGTAGGAAAGCAGGACACTATTTACTGCTGCGCACTGTTGCAGTCATTTGATTTGTATTTTGCCTTTTGCAATCGTTAGTGCATGATGAGTTTTAAAAGGTCTCGAAACCATGTTTTCAATTCCAATTTAACCCTGGTTCTACCCAGTCTTCCATAAACCTGTGTTGACCATCTGCAGGAAATAGATAGTGTGACATGTGTGTAAAAAACTTGCATGTGCTTCTTGTGCTCTACCTAAGTTTTTCAACTAACGTTACTAATTTCACAGTTGCTGAATGCGTGCATTATTATTTCTGCTTCACGCTGTGGTTACCACGCTGAAGACCACCGGTGATGCGGTTGTAAGCCACTGTGACATTTGAATGTTCATGGCTCAATTATGGCGAGATTATTGCTTGATGCTACAGAACTCGAATATCAACCATGCAAAGTTACCAGAAATTGTGCATTGCCCTTTGCAACAACGTTTCTACCAAGAAATAAGATTGGAAAGTTAAACACATCACCATATTTTCATGAAATTGAAAGGGGTGCCAACTTCAAAGCAGGTTGAGGATCTATGCTCTAAAGCATAGATAATACGGATCGAAATCATACAGAATAAAATCGTTCGACTGACGACCTGCAGTTATCAGCGGACGCCAGAATCCGATTTCTATGTATTCCCTTAAGGTTGGATGATATGACAAAATTAAACTTATCACAATCTCTAACTCCTTCAATCACAAAAATTGCACAAAACTTTTGACATCCAATTTAAATATTTAAAAATATTACATAATTATGACACCAGAAATCGATCCAATCGCAATTTCTTCGAACCATCACTAAATAAAAATATTGGAAAGAAGTAAATTTAGAATAGAAAGAAGCATGGCTGTCTCTTAATGGGTCCCAAGCTTCTGTTCCACTTGTTTTTCGAACACAGGTCACAAAACACCTTCTTGCTATTGATGAACAAATCTGATCCACATTATCTCGACATATTCTCCGTACTTTGTATGTGTTCATGGGCGTCTGCAGGGGGGAGCAAAATAGGCATTTCCCCCCCCTGGAAATTGGGACTAAGGATCAAAATTTTTTTGAAAACCTGGAGTTAGCAGCTAATTTCGGAGTAATTCACTTAATTATTGCATTGACAGTTTATTTGTCGGTATATGACACTGACCATCACACTGCACAAGAGCCAGGTTCACTGTTCTGGTGCCATGCAATGATGAGATTGCAGTTCGCTCGTGCCCTCTCCTTTGCCTGCAGGAGCAGGTTGCCCACCTTACTAGCGGATTGTTCTACTGTTGGTCTTTACTGCGCAACAATAACACGGCAATAAATCTTCGAAAGTTCCCTTCTAGTTACGGTAGAAGGCCTTGGGTCCAGGGCTCCCACTGCGTGTTTTTTCACCCAGATCTGCTTTATTAGTCGAGATGGATGTCAGGGGCATAACGAGGTTATATGGCGCTCTGGGCAAGAAGCAAGTTTGGCGCCTTCATGTTCGAACCTGAGAGCTTTCGGAAGCAAATGTACTTTTCGGAACAAATGCGCCATAGTTATTCAGCGTCTGGGGTAATGCGGCCCTTGCCCCCCCTCGTTACGCCCCTGCTGGGTGTCTAGATTTAATGATGAAAAATCGCGTTTAATCTGTTTTTTAAGTGATATATTCACCAGCAACTTCAATATGTTCATCAATATAAGGAAAACTTTATATTACAGTGTTTGCATGCGCATATCAGGTCATAAAGTACGCATATCGGATGAAGCAGAACGTGTTCAATCGGTTTCATATCCTCATATAAGATCATTGTCGGGGTTATACATATGATGTTATTGTTTTTAATGCCAGTTGAAGAAACTGGTGAAACAAGGGTTAGAACTGACTGTTTCAATTTCGATGTTTCCCTATGTATACAAATTAAAACAAATTTCAATTTGAGGAAGAAGGCACTGGGATTGTATTTTTTTGTTGGATTTTAGATCCCGCTGCTGTTCAAGATTGCACAAAATTTCCTAGTTTAATAACAAATGTACTACTGTACTACAATTAGTGAGAGATATCACCAACAGAGTATGTTACCAGCGTTATGAAAAACGTCTTGAGGAACAAAAAGGTCATCCAGATGTTAATGTTTGCGCTGTAGAAGAAAATTTGGAAGAGGAGCTATAGTAAATCTGTATTTGATTATCGTTTCAATTCAGATAAGCCCACTCATATGTTTTTGTTCGTAACACAAGCTTTCTGGGTACTTATCGTGCGAATGTGTTTTTTTTATGTGGAGTCTGGTTTCATTTCAAGTAATTGAATGGGAGCTCTGCATGTGACTGTTGAACACAGACATCTTGGCAGGCAATGCAGAGAGACAATGACTGTTGATAGCGATAAGCCACATGTAGTCTTATACTGTCTGGAAAGAAGCATAAGTAAATCTATAACAGTGCTTCCACAAATTTGAAAAATCCATTGTTAGTGTGAGACCGTGATCAACGTGCCCGAGAGAATAGCTTAATCAATCGGCTCTTATGCAGGCTTCTTTTCACACAGTATGAAAATACGTGATTTGTTACAATACGTCTGTGCAGACTTGTGGGAATAAGTCTTTATCGTTAAGGTTTAGTTTTGACTTCTTAGTGAGCACTACTGTAAGTGCAAAGCTATATTTGTTGAGCCTAGTTTTCGTAATTCATCTGCTCAGTTTTTTTAGGCTGCTTGGTGTTCAACTTTTGTGAGTTGTCCGATAGTTTTGTCAACATATATTTCTACTTCTCAATGCTTGAAGCAGTTTTGCGAGAGTGTCTAAATTTTTTGTTTTTTCACCGCAAGTGTTATTCTGGCCGTTGATTTTTCTTAAATTATGACGATTTGCAGCACGTGCTCAAAAAATGGATATTAGGCAGCTTATAAAAAGAAAGTATTTCTGATAGCCGAAGTGTAGAAAACATTTTAGAAAAAAGGTTGAGAATTGAGGTGCAACCAGAACAGACTAATGGAATAGAAAGGGTAATGGGTTTTGTGAACGTCCATTTGCATTGCATCGTCAGCAACCTGAAAAGCATAAGCAACTTTTCTACGTTGCCCCGGCTTAACTGAAACACGTTTTTCTCTATTTTAGCGGCAGCTTTCGTTTAATGCGTGAGTCACGTAAGGTAAAGGGTGGGGGTCAGA
>JGI24021J15306_10012306_pt1 | contig 10624 bp, 6 predicted proteins | sample Ectturendosymbi1_FD_15306 | JGI IMG/M metagenome (IMG submission 15306) | reverse complement strand
CAAGGTGGCCTAAAAGCCCTCCACTTATGACGTCACTCACAGCCAACCCGCACCCCCCAAGAAAAAAAATTTTTTTCGAGTGCAATCTAATAGACTGGCCGCGTGTTTTGACAGTTTCGTTGAGTCGCTAGAGCGAACAGGAGCGGAGATATTCATCCGCAAAGCCACGTGCGCTTAGGTGTTTTTTTTGCCGAAAATCTCCAAAACCAGCCGGGTGCCAAAGTGTTAAACTTACCTGGCAAGGTTGAAAGCGTCATCAATCAGTTGAGCTCTGTTCTGCGGTGATATATCCTAGAAACAAAATTAACTTGGTTTTGTGGATTCGATGAGTGTTAAGGTGGTTTTACACAAGGATGTCAATAAATTGTTGTTTGGGCAATTGTGGCATCTAAAAAAACTAAAATTATTATTCCATCCTATATTTCATTTCAAATTATCCTTCTTGGTGGCAACGCAACTGCAACTAACTGATTAGTTGGACTGTGAGGTCCATGTTGACTGGATTTCAACAGGATTGCTACCTTGTTGATGACGTCGGAAAAACGTGCTTCAAATTTCACCGGCTGCGTACCAGCATCGCTGCATTGCAGGAAGCAATGCTTTGTGAACACAGCTAGCTGAGCAACGATCAATTCACAGTTTTTTTTAACACGTTAAAACATCAACGGGCAAGCATAGAGCAGGCTGTGGGTTGTGCGGTGTCAAATGCCTCCCTTGGAACAAATAACGCCACCATGCTAATCCCAGTCATGACTGACCGCAACGACTACACAGCAAAAGCTTGGCCGCTGGGAGGAACATTTCTACGAATTGTTCTTCTCCATGACTGAAGCCTCGGAAGACGTTTTGCATGCTATTACCATCCTGAGGACTCTAAGCAAACTGGACGCGCTGGGAACTGCAGAGAATCTCCGACTGGAGATCGATGAACTTCAACATGGCAAAGCTCTCGGTACTGATGGAATTCCTTCAGGAGTGATCAGAGTCGCCAAAGCTTGCTACTTCAATATTTCAATGATTGCTATGCCGCTGTTGGATTGAGAAGTCGTTTCCACAATAATATGAAAATCATCATCCGTTTAACAATAAGGGAGACCGCAATGACTGCAAAAACCTCTGAGACATTTCGGTGCTCAGCATTTCTGGAAAGGTGTTTGCTCGAGTTCTGCCAAGGCTTCGTGTTTCGGCAGGAGGAATTCTTCCTGAATCGCAGTGCGGGCTTCAGAATCAACCGCTCCTCTATCGACGTGCTGTTTTCCGAGCGAAAAATGCGGAAAAAGATTTCAGGAACCAAACCAGCGAATGCACTTTGCATTTGTCGACCTCATCAAACCTTTGATTATGTCGGCTGTTCAGGATCTTGGAGGCAATCAGCTATACCCTCCAAGCTTCTCACCTGTTTGAGTCGCGTCATACCAATATGACAGCAAATGTCTGAGCGAAGGGGGCACCAAGCGAAGGGGGCAACAAGCGAGGCATTCCCTATTCCCCGCAGTTCCAAACTGTCTCAAGCATTCCACTTATCTGAAGGCACGCATCTCCACTTGCGAACAGAGTGGTTGGAAAACTATGGCCAAAAAACGATATTCAATTAATTAAAACCTTGGAAATCCATAGGGGATTAATTAGTTAATTGTTGTGTTTAGGTCATACCTTGACACATATTAACGCTGGATGGCCAGTCAAGAGCTCTAAAAACGCAAATTTTCGCCTAGTTTATTTTCAAAGAGAAAACGGATAAATTACTACTTGAAATTTTTTCTCAAGCCTCGCGATTACGTCATCGAAAATCCTTGACCTCCCCAAGTCATGACGTCACACAAAAAAGTTCACACTCCAAAGTGCCCAGATTTTATCCAAGCTAGGAGTCTCTGCTTTTGAGGGTTTATTTAACTCTCCAACTCTATCGAACGGCAGTCCGAGCCACTGTAGTGGCTTTGCGGTTCTTAAAGTGTTACTTTGTGATTCATAGTGAAAGTTGAGTGAGTGTTTGTCCTAGGAAGGAAATATTTTGACAAACTAAAGTAGGCTTTTTAAATATTTTTGTCAAAAATGTAGTCTCACGCAGGAATGGTTAATCTTATTTTGTTTTTATTATGAAATATGCAAAAACTCTATACTGTAGTTTAGAAGCCGACAAAGTAATTCCCATTCACTTATTTCTCATTTTTTGCCAATCAATCAATGTCAGTTTATGATATAGCAGCAAGTCCCGCCAGGCAATTATTTGGAGCGTGAACTCGGTATCGTGACCAGAATGTTGAAAGTGATTAAATGCTGACAAAGAATCGAAAAATGCATGTCACACAAGTTCCGAGCATACTTATTTTGAAACGAACAACTTTCTGTGGACCAGATCTAATGCATTTGTACTCCAGATGTTGCTGCATACGATAAACTTCTTTATAATGTTTGCTTTGGAGTTCTGCTTCTGACAGCGATCGGCTTTTTTGAAAAGTAATTTAGATTACGTTGGCAATAACAACAACTGCTGTGACGAAAAAGCAAATTTTTTTAGCGGTTACGGTTTATAGCTTATTTTAATAAGATGGTTTCGTTTTTCAACAAACGATACAAAAATGAAGAAAGTAGACTTCCAAAATTGAACGTGAAACAAATTTATAAAGAATTAAATGTCATGGCAAAAGGTAAAATCAGAATTATAATTTTTTCTACTGCACACATTCTTTAAATCTGGTTCTCAAGTCCTACTAAATGCAGATTTCTTACATATAACAAGAACTCCACTTTCAAAAAGCCTGAAAAACTTACAGAAAACGAGACTTCTTTTAGTTTCTTCACAATTTCATCAAATATCTCTTGTTCGTAGAAAACTCTATAAAATCCCTTGGAGTAGATGTTTGCCAAGATGTAGTTGTCACTTCCAACTGGGATATCAACTGTGAACAAAGAAAACATGTGTTCTTTTCCAAAACATGCGTTTTACCAATATTTTCTTGGAATATCTTTGTCTTAGTAGGAGTTATTCCATATTCTTCAGAAAATTTGATTTGGTGAAATGCACACAAGTGTCTTTAAATAATTTTAATATAGTCCTTCAGCCACTGGAGCCATTGGAATGATTGGAAAAACAATTGTCATCGTTACAATCACTGTCAACGCAAACGACATCGGAAGCTGAAAAAATATTGTTCGCATTGGCAGTGAAAGAAACACCAAGATTTTTAAAAAATGTAAACTTTTTAAATATGGTGCTGAATTTCAGAGGAATGGGTGTAGTTTCCATTATAACCCGATGGTTTATGTCAGTGACGCTCAAACGTTTTGGCTCGTGGGCCACATTTGTGTTTCAGAAAACCTTCGCGGGCCACAAGAATTAATAATATCAATAAAGATTATCTAAAAAATTCTCTTAAATGATTAAAGTGTTGAGTTTTCTTTCCAATGAAAATTGCTTCGCCGGCCACTCCAGAGGGCCTTGCGGGCCACGGTTTGAGCACCACTGGTTTATGTTGTAGTTCTCTTGGTCCATTGAGCCCAACGTTTGTTCTGCTCAAGAAGTTCTTTATCCACTATTTCTGAACAATTATCAATATACACATGCGTAGGACTCAAACACAGAAACTATACTCAGCATCAAGCTTTTGTGTGGCGCTGAACTGTTTCTCTTTTGTGTGGCATTGTACCGCGAAAAATAGAGATCGCATGCGTTTGATAACGTGATGGGTTGGTTTCGTTCTTAATGTTTAATTGACAAATAATTTGAGTGAATTTTAAGACGCTCAGTATGACTTCGTGTCAAAGCAGATCTATCTTTACTCGTAACATCTCAAAGAGGTGATTGCTTCTTGGCTAAAGAAAGTAAAATGCATCAAATATTATATATTCTAAAGTAAGACGTTTATGATAAATTGGCAACCAAAGTTAATAAAAAACTGGATTTTTCGCACGAAATGTCAACAACAGGGTGCAAATATGGCAGGGTCTTAGCTTAAGATCCATATATGGCCCTGTGTGCAGTTACAAAACTCTTTATTTTTGAAAAAGGTGCTGATTGTGTTCAGCAGGTGAGCTGCTTTCATATTTTTTGTCGTTGAAATACATGCGCCTATTTTTGTCACTGCAAGCTGAAGCAGGGCCGTCGCACATTGAAATGGCGTGGCAGATGACCCACTTACAACAGCTTTCCCCTTTTGATGCTCAGAATGTCTCTCTGAATATAAAAATTTTAGCGTGATTTGCGAGGCGTCTAGTGACTTTTCAGCAAGTTTCTTGAAATATAGCGTAACTTGGCAGTCATTGCTAGTGATAGCTTTTATTCCATGCAATGAAAATTGCTTTTCCAGTAACTATCGTCTTCAAAAGAAGACGCTTGTCTCCACAGAAGTGATGCAGTCGAAACAATCGGCAACCTATTCCAATAGGAAATACATTTCACATAACTATCCGCATTGTCAGTCCTGAAATCTGCAAGCAATGCTTGTAAGTGATATGCTGAAGGACTAAGGAAAGGACAAGGAAAGGGAAACCAAGCAAACTCCAGAATGAACTTAAAATTCAATACACAAGCTTCGGAAAACGAGAATGCAGGAAAATTCGCCATTCTCAAAGAATTGATTTCGCTCAAATGAAAAACTTTCTGACGCCATTTACGGAGCAACAAAGCTAAAGGTAAGTTGAACATTTGAGACATTTTGGCAAAAATTGATGAGTAATAACGTTTTTATCCTATTACTTCTCCTAAAATGTTTGCAACCCTCCAATAGTTGGATTGAAATAATGAATGCAGATGTTTCTTCTAACTCATGAACAGCGACAAGTCTGGTCGTTCACATGAAGTGTGCACTCCCACAATTATTTCATGATGAAACCAAAATGTCACAAAAGAATCAAATATGTTAGTATGCTTAGAGATTACAACCATATTGGCATATTATTAAGCCAAACACAAATAAGGTAGAGATAACCTTTATCTTCTGTAGCAGACATCCACTGATAGGTGATATCCGCACTCCCTATATCACTTGCTTTCTTGTACGAGAATGGAATGTGCCATATGTACCTTTAGACAAGGAAACGAAACTTTAAACTTATGTCATGTACGGACAGTTTGTTTATTAAAAGCAGCGATAAACAAGATTCAACCTATATTTTCGGCTTCCATCCGAGTAGTCAAAATTTGGTGTGTCACTTGAATCAATTAGGAAAACACTTTGTGAAAGAGTAAAAGTTGCTTCATCTTTTCTCGTTACGGAAACGAGTGGATAGCCCATTTGTAAAGTCCAAGTTTCAAGCACTTCCAGCAGATCAACAGGAAAATTGATACTTTTGATGCTTGCTTGCTGTAACGGTAATGGAACACTTTATAAAGACTGAAAGTTTTATTTTGTCCAAAAACACATTCAGTGTTTTCATCACATGTAACTGTACGTAAAAACTTTTAAACAATATTCGATACTTCGCAGACATCCATTTTGTTTTTTTACGTAGAAAAATCTTGTCAGCAAAAATTACACCTTATAGATCCGTTTTGCTTGTGGTTTATGAATAAACTAATGATCCATCTAATTGTAAAATGACGCTTTTGAATTAGACGACGTTAAATTGCAAAACATTTAAGGGTCCTTCATTTATGGAATGACATGTTAAGTTTGATTTGTTTATTTTGCTTACGGAAAACGTTAGATATTAAACAGTTCATCCATCCAATCACATTCAGACGAAGGCACATTCATCCAATCACATTCAGACGAAAGCACATTCATCCAATCACATTCGTTTTCACTTACTTCGATCCAACTTTGGAACAGCTCGTCATGCGTCACTGATTTAAACGCGTATTTGTTCAAGTAGTTCTGGAATAGAGAAAAACATTTATGGAGGTAACAAATTAAAAGCCTAGTGTGCCCTTAACTCATTATAAACGGTTGGATATAAGTAAATAATAGAGTTGATATCATTTTCATAAAGAAGAATAATTCAGTTCCAGACCTAGAAATAATCAAAATGTTTTATTTTTATTTGGAAACAAAATCATTCTGCTTTAACTGTACATATTCCACTCAAGCAGGAGTGTTTTAACATAAAGTTTTTAAACAACTTGTCCCTTTGCATCGAGCTTGCTAAGTTTTTAATTACCTTAAGGTTGTGCTTCATTCCTCAATTAAAAACAAAAATGACATACAAATATACTACGCTAAAAAGATAAAAGATTGCGAGTCACTTCAGCTTATTGTTAGAATGCAAAAAGAATTATTGATTTTCAAACGTTGCATGTCAATGACTGCCCGCTAATCGTGGAATGTATCAGCATCCATGGGCGTCGGAAGGATTTTTTCCAGGGGGTGGGCATTAGGGCATTTTTCCAAACTTTTTCAGGGGGGTGGCCAAAAGTGGTGAAATTTGGTTTTTGTCTCTCGAAATTGAAAAAACAACCTTTTTTGCTGAAATTTTTAAAATCCAGGGGGGCCTTGACACCCCCCTGCCCTCCTTTCCCACGCCCATGTCAGCATCATATTGCCTTAAATGTCAATGAGCAGCTCACGATTTCGCTTGTCACATTTTGCATTGCATTGCGTTCCGAATAATGTAACTTTGTTTCAACACTAGATTACTTACAGTTTATGCTCACAAATTATCAGGCGTTGAGTGAAAAGCAAGGTTCAGGCAATGATCAACTTCTGTGAAAATGATAATTACTTACTTGTGAAAAAAATTGTGCCTCCATAAATATATAAAGCAAGTCTTACTGTTAATCCTTCAGTAAATGTTGGTTCTCCCATAAAGTCTTTGATCATTCGAAGTACCGATCCACCCTGAACAGAACATTCAGGCAAACGTCAGCCAAGGACATTTTGATGGAAAAGTCCTATTTCTATTGAAGTAGTTGAAATAATGGCCTAATATTAGTTTGACTGTATTAAGCAATCTTGTTTTCTTCAGTGAGTGCGCACTGCAAGTCAGTTTTAAATTTTTTATCAAGTTTTAATTTTGTTTTTCTTACACTGAGAAATCATAAGGCCCGCACTTTCAACATACATTGATGAATCTGTATAAATCAGTTTGGAACTGAAGTTTTGTTGCTGTTATGCGAAGCAAACATTAGCAGGATGACGCAAAAGTGAGCATTCACAAAACCGTGACTAAGAAAAATTAACAAAGAAAAAAATGCAAAGACACACCCAACGTAAAATAAACAGGTTTTGGAACAGCTGAAGAAAGATGTTTTCCAAGACTAACAGATTGAACTATTGCGAAGTTTAAATGTTTTACCAAACTTTAGTGAAAGAAACATGCATATGTATCCTCACAAACAGGGTAATTTCAGATTTAAACCATTCTGATCAAACGTTTGAAAGTATTACGCAGTAATGCAGAAACGCGCAGAAAAGTCACCATACACTTTATCAGTAAAGTTAGGTGCGCAGCTTTCTTATTCAGCTTGGTCTTAGCCCCACTTTTTCAAATCCTCTATCAACCCTTTTTCTGTTTCAGCACTTCTGGAAATTGCTGGCTTGGGTTTTGTTGACGACACCACCAAAGCGTTGAAGATGTCACTAACAATCCTCAATTCCATTTGACCCGTTGCATTTATTGATCAAACCGAAACATCGTCTCATCCGTCTAAAACAGTGGTTCTCAGAGTAGTCAACATCGACCTCCATGGGTCAATTGGACTATCCAAGAGGTCGATAAATAGTCACGGGGTCCAATGGGGGACACTGAATGGCACCTAAGTTCTAACCATATTTTATGATTGTATATTATTTTATCATGCATTTCAAAGAAAAAGTACTCAAATTCATTTTGACACTTACTCTCCTTGTACTAGTAACGGTTGGGCTAGGCCACGTGGTTTACAGAAAATTGTATTCTTTGATTGGGAGTCAACGAGCAAAAACGTTTGAGAACCACTGGTCTATAACTATAAATTTTCATTCGGTTAAGGATGGAGCTGTGCGCTGCAAAATGGCATCAATTCTATCTGCCCTTCCACGTGATGCCACAGATGCCGCGGAAGACAGACTAAGCATTTGACAAAGTAGCATATAATGTACTCAGTACAGCGGCTACCAAACGTTTATGAGGGCTACCCAAATTTGAGTTTGGTGAACAGCTCACGACAAAAGATTTAAACCGTGTATGTTCATACTAAAAAGGTAATGATTGTATGGGTGGTTTTTGGCAGCAAGTAGCCAAGTTTGTTTTCAATGTCAGCCATCTAAATCTGCAAAACACATAAAAACAGACAACCTTACTCCAAAAGAGTATTGTAATTAACTACTCTTGACTTGTGAACTTGCAGACCACGCAATGTTTCAATACGCAACTGTTAAAACACCTAGATGAAACGTTTATGATGCAATAATTCGGTTTATGACGACAAAACTTGAAAAAACTTAAGTAGATGAGAAAAACAAATGTTGAAAACATTCACCTAGATTTGGTCGCCTCGGCGGGCCCCAATTTGCAGTCGCCTCGGCTGGCCCCATCTTCGTGACCGTTGTAAGGGTGACACATATTTTTGGAAGCACTGACTTAGTAAAATAAATTTGCAAATACCTTGTTGTAAAACCACCATTTTTCATATGTACCCGTTGCATTCAGAGGGGTAACGAGGGGTGCACAATTCCCCGGAGGCGAATCAAAATGGGGTCAATATGGGGGCGTCAAATCAATGCGGGGACGCCGAAAAGTACCAACAATATCACAAGTACTTTCGTCAATACAACACGTTTGCTTCCGAAAGACTTCAAGTTCGAACATGGGGGCACCAAACATGCTTCTTGCCACGGGCGCCGTCTAACCTCGTCACGATCCTGGTTGCATTACAATGGAACCCTGCAAGGATGGTTTGAGACTACTTTTCTTGGTTTTGCTTTTAGGGACACCTTGACAAGATAACCTTCGGGTTTTTCGGTGTCCCTCGTTTATTTTTTTGTTGATGTACCTGTGTATTTATAATATTTTATACTAGCGGCTAAACTGAATGCCATACAATTTGTGTTTGACATAAATTTTTGGTCTGTGCTAAACGCAGCACCTTAGAGTAGATGATCGACGAGATATAAGTGCTGGGTGGAGTATCCACTGACTGGGACAAAGGATGTGACTTCGAAGAGTCGTCGGCGCGAAATGCTGGTTGAAGATCTTCGGTAACAAACATCTCGTCCTGTAAATAAATCATGCGTCGAATGACAATGACACGAGAAAGTCAACCTCACTGTCTCAATACTTTTGTGATCTTCTCCGCTGGCAGAGATCTCTGTAGATACCTCGCAAAACTAGTTTAACCTAATAATGAATGGAGTATGATGTCCAGGAGAAAAAATTGGTACAACCATCTTAAGCATTGAATAATTTCTATTCAGTTTTTAGTTTTTTCCTGCACATCTTCATTTACGCTCATTCACTCCTGCACTTATATTTTGGCATAAGAGCATTCGTTTGTGCATAAACGCTTAACCTTCCGTTGACATGAAAACAGAAAACTGTAGTCATTGACAGCCACCTGCAAGGCGATTATCACCTCCCCAAACAAACGGCTTTTAACGATGAGTTTGCCAAGCATTCTAATGTCGAAGAAAATTCAATCCATGAAAAATTCAATCAGGTGTTTTATTTTTGTAAGCTCGTAAAACCTTCTTGACACAGCAACTGTGTCTACACAAGGCAGTGCCACGCCACACCCAGTAAATTGAGTGTAATTTCGCCGCAGTCTCACTGTATCATGAAATACTCCAGACGTTCGTGGAACTCATAATGTCAATGGGATATTCGATTTGATGCGATCGGAAAGTCCGAGCGGCAAGTGCGCAAAGCTGGACTCTGTGGCAGGAAGCAGCAATTGATATAATATTATATTATTGCTTGTTCGCGCCTCACATATATAGGTGCTATTCTTCGCGCATGTCCCATTTGTGGTGAATCGCAAATTTAATGTCACGCTGTCCGAGATGTTGCAACAAATCCAATCGTGAAATTGCCCAATGACATGGCAAACACTTCCTACAGACTGAGATAAAAACCTAAAGAAATTTGATGATACCAGGCATTACATGAATATCAAAACAATTTATGACAAGCAGATTAATTCATATCATCAATATCGCAACGATTTTTCGATACATGCATTCAATTTCTCAAAGTACTTTTCGCATGTGATAAACGCAGAGTTCACTTTTCGAACCAAGTTGCAAAAGACGATTAAACAAGGATAGCAAAATAATCCACAGGTTCGACTCAATAAAACTGCTTGCAGGAAGTTTGATCAGTGCTGGATCAACAACCCAAGTATGTCAAAGAATTGTTAAAGCCAATACCATTTCCAAAACAAGAAGAGGTTAAACTGTTGAGCTGGTTCAGAACAAAATGGCGGTGCTGAACTTTCTTGAATGACTTTTTTTAATTGTAGGTTGAGAATGTTTTCAACAGAACTTTCTTCTGTTAAAATATGAAGCGCCTCTTTTTAAAGATTCTTGCATCACTTGCCATTATTGGTGAATGCATTAAAGGGAAAAGAAATAGTGCAAATTAGCAAACCTTCTCACCAGTTCCCAATTAGGTTGCACACCCTTCTGAGCGATGTATTGAAGGTAAGTCGCAAAGCCCTCATTTAGCCAAAGTTCGTTCCACCAAGCGCATGTCACTCTGTTCCANACCA
>JGI24021J15306_10012305_pt1 | contig 10624 bp, 7 predicted proteins | sample Ectturendosymbi1_FD_15306 | JGI IMG/M metagenome (IMG submission 15306) | reverse complement strand
TGAATTTCCATTCAATGGAAGCAAATATCTCTGATCCGTGTCGGCAGGCAACAAAAGCTCTGTAGCTTTCTCCAACTGCATACATTTGTGAAAGTGGTGTGTCAACACTATACTGCAACTGATTTTAAAACCAAGCACCGAAACCAACTTCAACCAGAAGACGACCACAGGCCCTTATTTCGACAAACTCAGGGAACAAGATTCGCATTGAAATTTGTGAATGTGGGCGTTAAACCAAATTGGCTGAAACTAGTGTTCATATTATTCTCGTATTCTTAATCTAAAGAATGTTGAGTCCGCGAAGATTTATACTGGTTCGAAAATAGTCCGTGTCTTGAAAAGGTTGGGAAATACTGCTCTGAGGACCGCAATGCCACTATAGTGGTTCGGGCTTTGTTCGCCCGTAACTTGCCGACCGATAGAGTTGTTTAAACCCTCCAAAGCAGTCTCTTATCTTCGATTAAAAAAATTCAGAAACTTTTTTGATGTAGTGTCACGAATGGGGAAGGCCTGAGAGAAAAGTTCAAGTTGCAATTTATCCGTTTTTCTCCTTGCGAATACCCTCGTCTTTAGAGGCCTTGATTGGTCATCTAGCGTTAGTGGTTAATAAGTTATGGCCAAAAACGATAATTACATAATTATCGTTTAAACCCAGATTATCCTCAACACGATAATTGCGTAATAAATCCACAGGGACAAGCTGGGAATTTTCATCTAAAAATGCAAAGATGTTTCTAACCTTAAAAAAATATCTCGGTAGGCCGTTTCCACTTATGAGATGTACTTTACCTACTGCGTCTTGCCAAATGTGGGAGCTTAGTAATTAAATTGCTTACTTCGCCCGATAGGTTTAAGTTCCACTACAAACCGCCAACAATTTCGAAAGTAACCCTAACAACTACTTCTTGTGCTTCTGCTTCAAGGATGGTTTGATGACTGATGCGGCGTCGCAGTCGGAACTCGAGAAAGCAGCGAAATGCGTGCGTTCCTCCACACACGACGAGCTCGTTATTTTATTGCAACAAGGAATAAGACGATGCGCTGTACAGTAAAACAGATACGTGACGTAAATAAATACGAAGCGCGCGCTCGACAAACCAACCACGATGCTATTGGCCTAATTCGATTCTAAGACTGTACATGCGACTGCGAAAAAACTAAGCGGCCAAGTGGCTGAGCACCGGGCGAACACACGACCCACACGCTGACACGGGAGGGCAGCAGCCATAGCACATGAACGGAGCACCACGTTTGGTGCGTGAGTTCAGTTTCGATGCATGAAGTTCGATTTTTAGAGGCCGTTCAGCGGCACTTGAGAAAAGAAGCTTCGTCAAAACGAAGCGGCATTGGAAAATGACGGCTGGCCCGTCTGATCCGAGAACGATGAATATGGTAGGAATACCAGGGCCTCTGACATAAAAAAAAAGTTTTGGGATATTGCAAGAATAACACCGCCCCTCCACGCTAACACAACCGACCACGAATGACCTGTTCCGCCCAATGTCGCCAAGGACAATAGGCTCACCATTCCAAGCAACGAAAAACTTTAACAACCAATGCGCCTAACCACTATGAAGCCATGGATCAAGCAACAGCCGTTACTTAACCATACGGGTCCAAGCACTGCTTGGCCTATCATCACACTCTGTGTGTTGATCAGTAAATGTTAGCGGGGAATGGAAACGAAATTTTCACGTATCTAAACGCTATCACCACGGACCGAACGCATAGACTGCCATTATGACGCAACAATAAAACATGAAATACAATACACACGTCTGGACAATTAAGGCAAAAGACAGCCTTACGTACCGTACCTCGACGTGTAATTCTAATAACGCCGACCCGACGTAGCCAGCAAGCAATACGAGCAAAACCACTTTGATAGCAGCGAAGGCTAAATAACATTATCCTGAAATGTGGAGAGTTCTAATAAACGCAGGCCTGAATTTGATCACAGACGGTGATTATCACGTTCCTGTTGTGAACCACGCAGCCATTGCATAATGCCATCCAACCAGAGTCAGCATTTTGAGGAGGAAGGGTCTTCAAACACGAACGGCGAAACGTAAAACTACATGCAATACGACGAACATGTTCATTGAATAATCAAATGCAGGATTGCACACGTGACGCGACAGACATGACGTCACCTAAAGGTACATGATACAAGACATCGAATTGGGAAAACAGCTTTACACGTTCGTTGTGGTAAAAGCTGCGTCATCACGACTTCAGAACGTCACCACGTACTGAGTAGAACCGGCAGTTTTGCACATTTTCCTTCAACATATGGCAAAACGAAGCAGCTAGATACACTCTTTTCTTCGCTGTTAGGCCAAGACGGACACGGATATCGACCGAACGCTAGTCGTGAAGGGGCTCGGGTAATATCTAAACGTGTGGCGCGTCATGTGCGCAAGGATTACCGCTAATACCATAGGCGTAACCAGGGGAGGGCCAGGGTGTCATGCCCCCAAAAATTTTAGCGGATCTAGTCATTTTGTGCTTTGAGAAACGGTGTCCCAAACAAAATACTGTTGCTTGCCCAAAGTCAAACATTTTGTCATACCCAAAATTTGCTACTGACTAATACAACTGCTTTGCAAATTTCCCGCCCCAGCGGAGGAATGGTAGTTCAGGCAGGTGCGACAGGAAAAAATAGCATTTCTGTCCACCTTTACCCACATCAAACAAATTCACCGCACACAGCGCCCCCTCACGTTAAAAATTAATACAAGTTTCGGCAATCCAACAAACGAGGCTCAGTGCACCACGCTTTGCAGCCAAGGACCAGTACTTCGACGGTGACAATTATGGCACGCTTTTTATTTTTTCAACAAAACTAGAAGCTAGCCTACTACTGCCTTCAAATTAACGTACGCGCGCACAAATGTCTAACCGGGAGTAAAAGCGTCATTGCCCTCCAATTTTGTGAAGTAGCTTTTTGTTAACGCAACAGTCGTAAGCACTTTTTAAGTAGATGCGGAAACGCAGCTCAAGCCTGTAGTTCATCATGGTCTGTTTCCAAGCAGTTGGCCGCTCGCAGCCAATACGCCGCGCAGCGATATTGACGGTAACAACGCTGACTCATTAAAATTTCCTTCCACCACGAATCGTTTTCGGCTACACCCCGTCTGCACGGGGAGAAAGAACAGGTAATCGTGAAATAGACTGCTACAAAACCAGACACTCTACAGACTTCCAGGTCCGGTGCAAGACGACGATCTCCTACGACTCGCAGCACATGTAACAAGAACCGGCGTTTTTACGTCAGCGATGGTTAACGTCACCAGATACGTCACTGAATCAGGCTTGAATGACATTTTTCACTTCATCCATTACGTTCGACAGCAAGGTCGCGTTGCTACTTTTTCCGTCAACAGTGAAGCCATTTGTCTGAAAACAGTGTGAAGACGTCAAAACATTATAAAATCTTTCAGTCACTCGGCAATATACATGGCCAGCTAACATTCCGTTCCTGTCGGATATCTAAGTTGAGAAAGGCCCAATAGTTTTCTCTTCGCGCTACCCGACGCGTGTACCAGAAGAAAAATTTCTACTGAGGAAAAGTATTTGTCTTGTATGAAGCAAAACCTGTCATAGATATCTGCGTCATGCTGTGCGAAGTTAAACGATTTTGGGTTGGCGGAATAGCTTGTAAAACCGAAAATAAATGAAGCTAATTAAGTTTCTTCATTAATCGTCCCGAAGGAGCAGACAAACAAACAACGCACGCCTGTCTCAACGCCTTTCGATTAGAAACTGTATATATTGCTCAATTCGCTTTGGATTGCCGTGGTGATTGTAATTCGACTAAACCGACGTTAATAATGAACATAAGAGCAAAAACGAAGTCTTATTGTTATGTCGCTACGTCTTATTCAAACATACGCTTATTTCAACACATGACATATTCTTTGTTCAGCCAGTTACACTTGCGTCATTCACGGAATGAAAAGAAAGTAACGTGTCGAACGTGTGGTAAGCATGAATATCGCTGAACCGGAAAACACGACACTGACAAACTGGATGTCCGGCACAAAAGCCTTAACGGGCATTAAAGCTGAAAAGATAGCCGGGTCAACTGTGCGTTACAAGCGCCAGGAAGTGACGTTCCCAGACTGAATTTTAAAGAATAACAGCGAAGGAGCAGCAACGCTTCGGGCCATTAGTTCGTGTAGTCTTTCTCCTGCGAAGATCAACTCACAGCTTCAACGGACACCACTTACCACGGCCTTCACCAGAAGACACAGGTCGTGACGCTGTATTGACGACGTGTACAAAGACGCAGTGTCGTCTATTTGTTCCACAACTGTGACGAAACAAAGCTCAGTAAGGCCAGCTGCGCGTTCTGCAACAAGCAAACGCAGACGCTGCTACATACCGGAAAATTTAAGGAAGAAGCATAGTTTCTGCAGCACGTGCGCCAGCGGTACGTCGGGTGCGCTGATACGGATAGATGACTTCTCCGAAAGTTCGCCGGACGACAGGAGCTTGGTGAAGTTAGCACTGCGAGTAAAAACAGCGAGAGATGGATGAGTGTGCTTTGGCGGTTGGACCGTTTGGCTGCTGCCGCAGTAGAGCCTGATGGAGTAGTTGCATGTGGCAGATGGCTAGAACTTCTGCTAAGAAACATTTTAGCTGTTAAGACTGAAATTTCAGCTGTAGATGTGAACTTCGCGCACGTAATAACAGTTATTCATACAAGTACGGTATATGATACCCAGCTTGTATAGCAAATGGTGAGATCTTTGTTACTTTTCACTGGGACAAAATTGCCGGTAACGCTTTTCGGACAACCCCAAACACCGCTTTTTGTCCCAAAACAAGAAACTGTGCCTCGTCAAATGTAAGAAAGCTCATCAGCCGCTCGACCACATGAATGACCTCTGGCATGCCGTGTATGACGGTCTTAACGGTCTGACCGAGTGCATCGCCCAACATTGGCGTTACTGACTCTACTGACCCGCAACACGGTTCTTCAACCAACCACAACAAGCTGAGATTTTCAACTCAGAGTAAAGACGCTCGTATGCGTCGCATCTTGCCCACCTGAAAAGAAACTAAGGTAGTAGCAAGCTAGCTCTCTGCATTACATTTGCTGCTGGTGTCTTCAGCAAGCCTGTTTTGCAAATAAAACTCTTGACAGAAGAAGCGAAGTAACTAGCCTTAAAGGTAAATGATCTTTTATCCACGAGTAATTATGGTACCTCCTTGAAGGATCTTAACGAGTGGTTACAGCTAACTGTAAACCGATACATACGCTCCCGATCTACCTTGAGTAAGGTGTGCGAAAGAGGTACGAAGAACATGGCAAATGCAGTTTAAAGTCTAATTTTTCCTGGCTCGTGCCGTCGTCTTCCACGACCATGTAAGTGATGGTGCCACGCATGCGCTGTGGCATGGTGACACTGGCAGCTGTCATCTGCAACTGGCACTCGTTGCGCGACGTGGGAAGAAGAGAGAAGGGGACAGGCACTGCGTCGTGGCTCCCCTGGCTTGGATCCCGGATCAGCCTGGGAAAAAAACGGAAGAGAGTGAATCTGGCGAGTCGGTTTTCTGGTTGCATTTGCCAGAACACACTGAAATCCATAGCGCAGGGTTCCTACGCAATTTTGAACATAAATTTCCAGACTTTTTCCAGACTTAACTTTTCCAAATGATATACGCAGGCCGAATAGAGGCACTATAATCGTTAACACGAAAGTCAAATTGTCAATCTTATCAAAAATATCAGAATAAAATATTATCAAAATGCATGTGAAAAGCTCAAGTCTGGAAAATTATTTCTTTTTTCCACACAAACAGACCAAAAAGTTTTTTCCAGACTTTTCCAGGTTGGCAATTGACCAAACTTTTTTCCATACTCCATAGGAACCCTGATATTGGTAGCAACTAAGCAATTACTGCGCCCGCTGATGCTTTTACTGCGTTTTGCAGACGTTTTGTGTTGGTTCGTGGCACAGTTTCACCAGCTGAAGAATATTTAAGCTTATAGTCTGCAGATTCCAGACTGCAAACGCGATTGCGTGAGAAAGTGAAGAAGGTTGGGAACGTGGCCATTCGCTGAAGACTAGTCATCAAGTAAAAGTTTTTCCGTNTTACAGAAAAACTGAAAAAAAATTCGAAGAACCTTGAAAAAAGCGGTAAATTCAGTCGTTTGTTTTGTGAACGTCTATTTTCGCCAAACGCGCTTTGCTTGTGCCCAGCGATAACGGAACCTTTCAATTCAGTTGATCAGAACAGTAGTCGCAAGTAACACAAAACTCAATTGAATTTCAAAACAACGTCGCTATTTCACACACGAGGTGGTGAAAATAGTTCAGAAAATTGATACCACAGCATTTAGGCCGCTCTGAACAGCTTTAGCCAAGAACAGGCTGGTGGTGAAAAATCGAGTTACAAAATATTTTGGCGTGCAGTGTTCATAATTTGATTCATTTGATTTAAAGATTCAGTTAACCATGCTTTCATGTACTTTGTATTGAGTGTGTCGAGAACGTTGAACTCAATCCCTTTAATGTGACATGCCGAAAGATTAGAGAAGACGCACGAGACGACGAACTTTCGCTCTTCCATGCGCGACGCGCGCGTTTCGTAATCGACGCGAATGTCCTTGTTCTCGGCGAGCAATTTGTAACTTTGTAACTGAAGCTGAAAAAAAAAACGACATTAGCCGCTCGAGAATGCGCTCTACGGCGTCGTAAAAATCGCTCTATAAGCCATTTTTTCTGGCGAAATTTATTCGAACGCAGCACGAGTTGCAACCGTTGAAAGTTGCGTTTCAAACACTTTGTGTCAGCGTTTCGTTGTGATGGAGTAATGTTGAGACCCCTTTCGAAAGCAGGAATCTTTGCGTACTATTTAAACCAGTGGTTCTCAACCTTTATTTTGCCATGGACTATCTTGTTACAAAAAATATACGATGGACCAACTCGCTATGTTGACACCTCATGAACAACTTGTCGTAATTGTGTTGCACTTACTCAGTGAACTCAAGGGCATGTTCAATCTAAGTCTTGGATCTCACTGTGGACCATTAGAAATTCCAAGTGGACCACGTTGAGAATTTAAACGAAATCAATGCGATGATGCTGTTTTGAACAGTGATGCCTCAAAAACGCGCCGACGTGAAATTAGAGTTACAACGGCAATTCTACGTCCGAGCTGCTTCAGGCGTCGTTTGCATTTTGTATCTGAGGCTGCTATCTTTCCGAAACGTTATACTCTCGTATTGAAAACAAACTGTGAAAATTTCAAACCAAGTTGCTAAATGCAAGAAAATAAATTGCGGCTCCATTAAAAAACAAAAATGTCGTAACGCATAGTATTGGAAGGCAACGGTACGAAGTTTGTCCAATCACCGAGAAACAGAAGCTTGTGATGTAACTCCCGCCCAAACAAAAAAACGCAAAATTGACACAAACCATGTCTTGAGTCCCATCGCCATCATTCACTTCTTCCTGAGCTGCTTCTATATTTTTCTTTTTGCTTTTCTTGGCTTCTTTCTTGTGTTTTTTGTGTTTTTTTCTTTCCTTTCTGTCGTCCGGCATCGGCTCAGGAATATCTTCCTCTTCGGCAACTCCGTTTCTGAGCAAAAATGGCGACTGTGAAGTTCACCAATTGGCGCCGGAACTCTTACAGTGATTGTAGCCGCCGTCGCTGTCATTCGACTGTTACGGCGAAGACGAACTTTCCGCGAAGTGCCAGCCCGATGGGTCAATCCTGATTTAATCAATGCAACGCATGCCTTCTGCAGGTAATGCTTTCGCCGATTCGACCGGTTGAACGTCATGGCGCGGACGCAAGCGAAAACTGGACAGACTAAATAAGAATAAGGCGATACGTTGCAGTTGGGCATAATTACGTCACAATGCACGTGTTTGGAACAGACTAGAAGGGTTGTGGTGGGTGTGTGCTTGGGTAGTGGGCAGACTGCACAGGCAGGATTGATTGAAGTGTTACCTTGAAAAGATTAACTTCGCTAAAATAAAATTCTTGCAGAGAAATAGTACGTCACGTTTTGCTAAAGTTTTTGTGTTTTTTTTTCAACAATGCAAAAGTTTCGGAGCTCTTTTTGTGTAAAACGTATCTTTGCAGACGTTCCACTCGACTATGTTGACTGAAGTAAACTAATTTTGCTGTCATGGACTGCTCATTCAATAACAACGAAACAATTTCAAGACTAACATTTTCTCATGAGCACATCTTATCTGATATCTTTGCATTGCACATCCAATCCTTTGCCATGCGAGCCACAACATATATCGCAAGGACACCTGATGCCATTTAACAATTAAGCATTAAAGGCGCTTGACACTCAGAAGTTACGATTCCAGCGACTATAGCACTTTCACGTTACTGTTAGTCGTCACACATTTGTCTGCAGAAGAGATGGCGGTGAGCACACAGCAACAGCCAGTTTTTCCTTTGCGCAGGTGTAATATATTTGGTGTGCTTTATGGATGCACAGGTTATTTGTGGCAGAAAAACTGAAGTAAGTTCGGCCGTCCGGTCAAATAACGGTCACTAACCCCCACACGAGCCTATCCTACAAACGTATCAGCTTTAAAAAGCGAAGTTGGCAAAAGTTGTCGAGCTGGTGTGTTCAATGGAGTCTGATATCATGTTAAGACTCAGCTACAAACCAGGGTTGAGTAATTGGACCCAACGGCTTTTTTTTGTAAAAACCCACTTAAAAAAAGCAATAAAAGACAACAAAAACCCACTCCTTTACTTTTCTTTTGAAAAATTTATTATGAAATAAAAAGTAAAACAAGCAGCACACTTGTACAGTTAACTGTAAACTTTTTTCAATCAAACAAAACGAACAGCAACAAAATTTGAAGGACTTGAAAATAAGAGAATAATTCGAACAGTTTCAGTAAATTCTACTGGTCATCTTCTTCAGTTCTGTGAAATCGGTATATTTTAACCAATTTTCTGCCTTCTCTGCACCCAACCTCTTTCTGTTGTTGGACTATATACCAAACCACGTGTTGAAAAAATACACTCCGGAAATGCTGAACTAGCAGGACATGTACAAACTTGACGTGAAACTGCTGAGTTCATGTGGGAATGGTTTTCTTCTGTTTGCTGTGCGCATGCTCGCCAAGCCTTACCACTTTTTGGGTGAACCAACCAACAACACTTTGCAAAAACAAAGATGGGGTACATTTCTTTACCCTCAATTTTGAGCGCCACAATAGACATAACAAGTTATTACTATGTAATTCTGAAAATGGTGATATTGCATGATGCAACAGAAACAATTCGGAATGGGGTTTTTGTCTTTTTCTTGAAAAAAGAACAAACTTGTTTCTTTAAAAAAAACGGGTTTTTCTCAACCATGCTGCAAATGGCTGCAGGCATTAGTTCGCAACTTGGAAGATCATAAATTCACAGAATTGCCATAAAGCTTATTTGCAAAAGATAAGGGTTATCACGTCGAAAGTGTTGACATCCCAAACACGAAAGCAACACAAACAAAAACTCAGCGTGGAGCTAACTCCCGTTCAGTGGCAGGCTCATGTAGCGTTTCAGCCAAATCGGGTTGTGTTTATTTAAGGGCAGTGGGACCCAACAGCCTAAAAAATTTGTTCAAGTTTCTTTTTCTCTAGACAACTGTTTTTCTCTAAATAGTTTCAGAGTTGATAAAATGAAATTTCAGCACCGTTGCCCCCCCTGAAAAAAATCTTTTCGACGCCCATCGCGTTCGGGTGTACGGCTAGTGAGGTGTTGTAACGATATAGGGCGTGACGTCGCGATAGGTTCAGGGCCGTCAGGTACCGAGCGGCAGCGCAGCTGGGGATGGTGATCATCATCATCATCAAGCTAATCACGAATCGTCTGCAGTCATCGGAAGACGCATGGAAATGAAATCATATACAGTGATTGTTGCAACCGACGTGGATTTAATGAGGGGGGTGCACTGACGCAAACATCATTTTAACAACTGCTGCAACCGTTTTTAAGACTTGAAACGACGTGCAGTCAGACGCTATAACGACCAAACTTGCACGACACGCTTTCACTGCAAACGCGAAATAGGTTGCCAGCGCGCACGCAAAACACGAACTAACTTCAGCGTACTCACTCTTTGACAGTAGGCTGTGCTTTACTGACTTCGGGCGCTGTGTCAGTGTTAGAAAGCCAGAAGCTCAAATCTTCACCCTGTACGAGAGACATTAAGGTTTAAGGGACATTAACTGGCGTGCAAGGCTTACGTGGCGAGCTTCTGTTGCAAGTAATGGAGACTTTTGAGAGCAGCTGTGGTTTAATCTGGTAGTAACATGAATTTCTTTCTATCCTTACATCCATTTCTTGGCTGCTAATCCACCATACGCACGGGCGAAATATTCACAGGAGGCTATAGCATATTTTGTATGATAAGAGGAATAGTCAACCAGCGTACAGTCAAAACAAAAACATTTCCAAATAATAACGTTATCGAAACGATCTGGTCGAGGTTTGAGCATACAAATTTCCGAACAGCCGACATCAGTTTGCACACCATACGGAAGAGAACAGCACCTGCGTCTGCTTGGGTTCGTCCAGTTCCGGTTTCGGCTCCTCAACCGGTGCTTCCCCGTTCACGAGACTCTGACCGGGCTCCTCCACA
>JGI24021J15306_10012302_pt1 | contig 10625 bp, 7 predicted proteins | sample Ectturendosymbi1_FD_15306 | JGI IMG/M metagenome (IMG submission 15306) | reverse complement strand
GAAAATGCACATGCGTTCAGCTGTGCTTTGCCAATCGCTAAATAACTCAGTTTGGTTTTGATTTGACTGAAACGTACAGCACTATTTCATTTCAATANGTAAAACCTTAATAGATATTTTCATTGCACTAACTGAACTCCNAAAAAAAATTATTACACACATTGTACCACAAAAAAACGTGCAAAATTTTATTTTCGCCTGAAAAAGCCACACAAAATTTTCTTTGCACAAAAAAAACAATGCAAAATTTTACTTGCACGTGGCCTGAGCATTCGACAATTGCTAGCTCTTGGATGCTGAAATGTAATGCTTCTGCTATTGTTGTTGCAGAAAACATGTGAATGTCACAGAACATGTTGTGATTACCTTGCAGCAGCCGCATGTCAAGATTGTAGTGCATGAAACGAGAGGAAAAAAACTCCAACATTTTTATCAGCTGGTTGTAAATATGGTTTGAGATTTGTGAAAAAGTTATGTACGCACGTTCAGGTGCTTGGTGTTGTTGCGATGGTAAAGGACGAGCGGCAATGGTGCATTGTGAGCTATTGTTGGCAGCAACTTCTATTGTCCTCTGTTGAATTCTTAATCTCCATTGATATGTATTGTTGGGAAGCAGCAAAAAGATCACAACCCGCGATCACTGAATGACTGCTTTTTCACAATTCAACGGGTGTTATTCTTCACGATGCCCTTCCTGCCTTACAAAGGCTTTGCGCTAACGGGCCGTTTGAAGACTGGCAAGTGTGAATGTTTGTGAAGCAGCGCGCATTGCCAGGTGCAAATGTTTGTGAACACAATTTTGCAGCAGCTAAAACCGTCAACTCTCTACATGATGTTCCAACTCACACTAATTTTTTATCCACATCACACTGGCATGCGTTCACAAATGCTTTACACTAACGGGTCACTTTAAATCTGCCAAGAGCGAATGTTTGTGAAGCAGCGTCGAAAACACGGCTGAAACAGTTACTTGCAGCCGAAAAAAATATTTATGCTGAAGCAAAAATCGTCAAATCTCTATATGATATGTTCTAACTCCATAAAAAAGTTGTGGAGTAATTATTTATGCACTCTGCATTGGCATGCGTTCACAAATGCTTTACACTAACGGGTCACTTTAAATCTGCCAAGAGCGAATGTTTGTGAAGCAGCGTCGAAAACACGGCTGAAACAGTTACTTGCTGCCGAAAAAAATATTTATGCTCAAGCAAAAATCATCAAATCTCTGCATGATAGGTTTTAACTCAGTAAGAACATTTCTGAGTGATTTACATTAGAAACCGCTCCCAATGAAATGCAATGTGACGAGACAATCAGCCACATGGTTACAGCAGGCCGATCTTATTTCGGGTTACAGCAGGCCGATCTTATTCCGATCTTATTTCGGGTTACAGCAGGCCGATCTTATTTCCGCACTCGGCGAAACGCGTGCTTGACTGCAGGCAAAACCACCATGGCTGCAGGCAAAATAAACTACGGTTGCTTTGAAATGCTCTCCTGACCACACCGTACGTCAGCAAACATTATAAATATATGTTTCTGGTTGCTAGAGACTTGTACGAAATGTTAGTATTTTATAGAGGAAAACATACGACCCGGCGCTCAACGGTTGGCATTTGAAGTGAAGTACGAGTATATCGTACGCCGGTCCACGAATATACCGTACTTGCCTGTACTTGGGCAAGTTTCCAGACAACCGGCGCTTGATGTGTGGATGCTGGAGCTAGATCTTGAGCTGGAGCCAAAAACTTTAGATGACTGGAGCCAGAGCCGGAAATTTGAGTTCCGGTCCCACAGTCCCTGGCAAGGGATCCTGCAAACCACTTAGAGTTTGTTTAACAACTGGGGTGACAAAGCGGCGCCGCAGCCCGCGGAATAGTATTTCAGAGACATGCTGCTCGAGGAGTAACAGTCGATAACCTTTGCTTCTGCTCATTGTCCACCGGATTTGAAGGCAGACAAGACGCTGAAGTCACAAGTTCATTTCGCGAAACTTGTTTGCATTTCGAAACTAACGCAAGATCTCCCAGTCCCATGCACTGTTGACTGTATCGTAGCAAACAATGCCACGCATAGCTTGGAAGCACCAAATATTGCCCTTTCATGCTTCACGTTAAACGGGATTAGCTTTTTATGGAAGCAGTTGCAAAAGTGTGCTTTGTTAAAGTAGTTCAGGTACGACTTAGCACTTCTCTGTCAAAAACATTGATATCATCATGATAAGTTTTATTGTCAGGTAATAGAATTCAGTATCGGCAAGCATAGCCACCAAACAGACGTGTGTATTGAACTACTTCCAAAAACTCAAAAAAGTCAGTCAGCAAGAACCAGAAAGCCGCCAGATGGGAGAAAAAGTAAAAAAAAGCCTGAGGTTAAAAGTGATGATTGTGATAAAGGGACCAACAAGTTGAACGGCAGATGCTTCGAATCTAGAGAATGAAACAGAGTTTTCGCAATGGGACATGGGTTTATTTATTGACATTGAAATGACTGATGACGAGATGTTGGTTGCCTGAGAACAGTGAATGTTTCAGGATTAATTCAGGCCAAGACAAAGCGCTATTTTAGAAGAGAATAGGTTGGAAATGTATAATAGCCCGTGGTTAAGTTGGAGTCACCAAAGCCAGGGAGCTCCTCTGAATATTGTGTTATAGCAGTATGTAGTGTGCACTGATTTCACTGTGACATACGAGTGTAACAACATTTTGAAAGCGCCAAAAACTTTTTTTAGTTGATAAGTAAAACTACAAGTTACAAATATTTTCCCCCCGAAAATTTCAGCTGGTTGCGGCTCTATTTGTTGCAGTATCAAGAAATTGAGTTGTGGCAGCATTGACACTCCACAAATCAGACCACAACTCCAAGTGACTCAGATCATTAGATAGCATGCAAATTATTAGGAATTTTAGAAGCACATGAGAACATGTCAGTGCAATACCATTCACGTAGCGTCTGCAGGCTACGCAATCAGCGCAGCAACTTTTGCAAACTAAGAGATGGTACAACCATTACCACGAGAGGCTGTTACTGTGGCCACTGTTATGAAGGAGCGGGGTTGTATTGCAACTGCTTTATCAGCAGATATGCAACAAAACACAACACTCGTCGTAAACGCCTATGTGCTGCAATATTACCTTTGTCGCAGTTGTAGGATCGGACGATATTTTGATCACATCTGCCTCATATCCACTGAAATTCTGTTTTTATCAAATCAAAAAACTAATTGTTGCGTTTGTTTGTGTAACGCAAGCATGCTGCGAACGAGATTCTTACTTCAAAACAGCATTCCTTTTGAGTTACCACAAACATGTTGACTGCAGCGTGTATATCTGGCTTCACGAATAAACTGGGCCNACTCCGTAGATTTTGCAATGCCAATCTCCACTTGCTTGCCTTACACTAGCAATGCTAGTAGCTAACGCAATATCTTTGAAGCTTCCTGCTATTTGACACCTAAAACATTATCTGATCTAGCTGTCACGTTTACAGCATTGTCTCCTAAAACTGCAATCCAACTTCATAGGAAGCAGCTGAACCTCGGTTTTGCAACAGTTCAACAACCAGGCACTCAGCGGAGAGTTTTGTGGATTGCACATGTGGGCAAAAAAGGCAAAGACAAGCTAACCTCAACAAAATACGGACAGAAATTGGTCAACAACATCTTTAGATATACAGTTTGCTATGCACCAATTTAACCTGAGCTCTGGCCAGAGACTTTATATTCCTATCAAATGCGTAAAAATGACCCAATAGGAAAACTTAGAAATATTGAGAAAAAGTTTGGTTTTGCTGAAGCTTGAAACAACATCTCAAATAAATCGCTTGCTTCCTGTGCATCAAACGCAAATACTAGCCATGTTGCGGATGCATCTTATTAAATGCATTTCCGGTAATGGCATGCAGCTATGGACGGGATCTGCTGCGAGTGATGCAAGCCAAGACGGATGGACTCTCTGACCTTGCCTACAGCTTAGTGAATACAACCAAACATTCCATGCACACCAAGTTTTACATCGACATAAGAAGAATTGAAATGAAACGAATCACTTTGTACATTGATGGAAGGCCAACCATGGATGTCGATATCTCACCAGGTAACGGCGCTGTAAAGTCGATTATGTTTTACCTGATGGAATTCGTGTTTGGTGTATCAAATCAGTGGCTTGCAGTGTGGGGGAGTGCGAGCGGGGCGGCGGTTTCGGGCATCCAAGGCAGGGGGGCATCCAAAGAGTAAAATTGCAAAAATAAAAATGCTGTAACTAGATGATTTTTCCTATTGTAAGGCTACTAACACATGCTGCATGGATTTCATTTTTCGGGACATGTTTTTTTGTCAGCACTAGTTTTTACGTATTCAAAGGTCAGCAATTCTCCCATTCTTCAATACCAGAGACCTATGCTCTAGGTATGCGGCGCACACCCAATCAAACTGATAGTGACGTGACTTGTTCCAGATCGTGCGACCCAAAGGAAAATCACAAAAAAGGATTGAAAGATAATTTTGGACGTTCAATTGATTTTCTGAGCCAAATTTGAAAACTTTCCTATTTCGACTTGCTTGATTTAGTTGACTTTTTGATGCATCACTAGTTTCCCGTTTCGTTTTTTGGTGTGGCAACCGTGGGCGTGCACTAATACAGCCGCACACCTGTGCTTATAATGTGTGCATCATTTCAAGCATGGTCATTAACTGATAGTTCAAGCGGATTGATCATAACGGCTCACACAAGTTCTGCCCCTCAGTAGTTGTACTTATAACAGCCAAATAATAAAAAACGAAAGTTTTCTTGCGTACTTTATGCGCATTCTCAATTCTTGTGTAGTGTCCGCCATTCCAACCGCATACCTTCTCTGCTCGACTGCTATACAACGAGACATTNGCGCAGCCTTATATTTTTGCAGTTGTGAACTGCGCTGACGCAGCATTGAGTGTGTTCTACCCCCTGTACCCTGGAATACTATCTTGGGTCTGGGAGACCCGGGTCAAATGAGTTCATCACGTGGTACCTACGTAAGCGCGCGTTGGCGCCCTTTCAACTCTTCAGTAGCTTCATTTTTGTGTGTGACCAGTTAGTAGGTGGCCTTGCGGTCGTCCACGATTTTCATCGATTTTGCAAAGGTAGTGGTTTCGGGTCCAGCAGACCCGACGTTAGTGTGAGGTGACGAAATCACGCTGACCCGACGTTATTGTTAGAGGGGTTATGCGCCAGGTGGCTGTGAAAAGCTGAAACTCACTCAGTGCATGCTTCTGCGGTCTTGTTAGCAGTATACAAAAGGAGAAGTTCTTCACTCCCATAATTTTGTTTATGAGTAATTCAGTTCAGGCATATATGACATCTTCGCTATATTTGGCCTCCTTACTTTTCATCAAAAATCGTATGATATTTCAGTAAAGTAACTTTGTTAGTGCTGAAACTGCTCAGTGAGACATATTTTCAGCGTAGTTTTTGTGATAAACTGCAGTTGAAGGAAAGTACTTCTTTTGTTTTTGAAAACCGGGTCTCGCACACCCGGCGATAGTATTAACGTGACAAAAATCGAATGATAGTAATCCAGGGTTACGCGTTGCCGGATATTTTTGGCAGTTATAAACTGTTCTGTCTTAGCGTTGAGTGCTGTTTTTTGCTCCGGTCTCCTAACTTGGACCGCTGATAATAATTTATGTTCATTACAGTGACACATTGTACAACAGGGTCGCCAACTCAAACTTGTTCACTCACTGGCTAGCCGAGCACATTTGACAGCCGTGAATAAGCTAATTAACGTAAATGCTAACTATATGAAAATTCCTAAAAAGCGTCGGCCTCACAAAATGCCCTTGCGGGTCGCGTGATTGAGGCCCCCGTTGTAAAACAACGAACAAGGAGAGTGCGTGTAGAATAATATGCATGTTGTATCAACAAATGTCGCCAACGTGAATGTGACATCATATTGTGACGTCACAAACAGCGTATATCCAGTAACAATGACCACCAACGCCACTCCTCAATGCCAGATATTGTTAAGGAGGCATACATTCAAGCAGTCGCCCCGCACATCACCAGCATAGGTGGCGGAACCGGGGAGGCTGCATGGGCCAAGGCCTCCCACTTATATTTCTGGGGGGGGGCTGGCCCCCCACTTTTAAATTTCGAATTTTGCCTGAATAAGTTTAAGTAACACAATCAGTATTGGATCCATCGTTAAAGTAAATCGTTTAATGAAAAAAACGTTGCACCATTTTGACAGTATTTTGTCAATAGTGTTCGTATTATACTATTTACAATTTGGCAGGATTTCGCAATTGTTTGGCAGAATACACAGTGCACAGTCTGTCACCCTGATATGGCTTGCTTACCGCATTGGTGTTGTTGAACAGTGTTGTCGGATGGTGAAATACAACACGAATTTTTACAAAAATGGTGTACTTTTACATGCTAGTGTGCACGGGCGTCGGAAAGATTTTTTCCAGGGGGTGCACTAGTGGATTTTTTCAAAGTTTTTCTTGGGGGGGAAGAAGTTATGAAATTTGTTTTTACCACTGGAAACAAAGAAAACAGCCTTTTTTGCTAAAATTTTCAAATTCCTGCCCCCTTCCGACACCCATGCTTGCGTGTAGGAAAAAGTTAGTGCCACACCAATAAAAATTGGTGTAATTTCAAGCGTTTTAACATCATTCTAAATAGTACAATTTTGCTGAATCTTATAGGCAAAATGAAATATTTGACAGATCAATTTCAATTCTGTTTTCGTTTTTACATTGGCAACACTAAATACCTACATTTTATTTCTGCATTGGCAACACAATTGGCATCGTTACACACAACTTGCTAGTTACTACATATGCTTTGTCTTGTCTTTGCATTCCGGTATCTAATGCAGTTGTAGAATGACTATTAAGTCATGTTACGTCTGTGTTCAAGATGAGGAAAAGTTGTGATTTTGAATTTGTTTGAGACAGATATCAATGCTGTGTCATTTCTGCCTGTTTTTAAGCTGTGTTCTTGGTGTTTTAACAGCCCTGTGGCGACACCGGCACACGCACTCCTCGGGATTAGTCCGAGTCTTCGATTACGATTAACATCGGAGAACGCGAGCTTGCTTCCTTGTGTATTTGTGACACCACCCACGTTCCCACTTCAATAAGTTGTTAACCCGTGCTCTTTTCTTTGGGCCTTGCCACTGTTCATATATTTAAGTTCCATTTCTGGCCTTTCGGGTTAATGTTGCACCCTGCAGGGGTGCCTGAATAAAACAATATCGTTCGATGGGGCGGATCCAGCCAGTAAGGTTAGGGTGGGGGGCGATATCAGTAATATTTGGTGGTCAAGTCTCATTAGGGATTCACTACTCTAAGAGAGATGAAGATAACTTCACAACACTGTTGTGACAAAACAATGGACAACAAAATGGCTTTACAACGCGAAAGCTGTTTTCCGAATTGTACAAAATTACGGTGAATGTTGTTATTTTCGTAGGTTTTAGGAGGATTCGATCGACCAAGTGGCCCCCCTTTGATCCGACCCTGATCGTTCGTAGTAGGCGTACTCTCCACTTCCTTCACTCGCGCTTTACGCGGGCTCATCAATTAGAGCCGGAGCTGCCCTGTGTAATTAAGTACTTTTTAAAACGTAATTCATATCAGACTGAAAGTTTTTTGAAGCAATGGATTTGTATATAACATTCGATTTGAAGTCCAATCCAATGAACAGTTCCTATTTCGAGAATACTTTCAAACAAACGATAAATTGTCCAGCAACTCGGGCTAATATGAATGAGCCTAGTAAGCAGAGGACTGTGACGTACGTTACTCAACAATGGAGAAATTATTATGAGAACTTCTCATTTATTGTTACGTAACTAACGTCACAGCGCAACGACAATGCCAGTCAGAATGAAAGCAAATGGAAATTTCAGTGACGCAAGCGTCGAACGGTTTTATTCAGTCAAAATAAACCGCATGATAAGCCCGAGCGACACTGTTGACCTGGGTCGTCCCTGTAACAGCCTATTTGAATTTCAGCTGGTTCACCGATACGTTTTCATAGTGGTGTAATTTTGTTTAAAATAGCGTAATTTATACCTTCATATGGTGTGTAGGTAATGAAGTCATATTTCAATACTTGTGACGTCACGGTTTCCAATTGAAATCACAAACATTTTCTAAAGTTTTTTGACGTGCATTTGTTCCCCCCCACTTTGAAAAAGGTTCCGCCACCCATGATCACCAGACCTCTGCACGCCACTGTATCAAACATAAGGGTGTTTATGAAAAAAATATAGCTTCGATTTGAATTAGTTACACATGGATATTTCCTTTTAAAGATGACAACAAATCGCTCGGTACATGAAGTCATCTTCGAAATATTAAAAAATCTTGTCCTAACTCCAAAACCACAAAACCTGTTTTTTCAAAGTCAATTTGGTACAAACAGCTTTGTTTTATTGATTGCAATACTTCTAATGTACTAAATATCACTAAGGCAAATCAGCGCGAATGCTGAATCTCTTACATCAGTACTGGAAACCAAACGAAAACATTACCACCCATTGACTTAAATTGAAGGCCTGTGCAATGACGAGTGTGTGAACTGTCGTCATTTCAATGAATATTTTGCTTTCATTTCAAATCCTCAAACCAATGATAAACGTAATTTGCCACCTTTTCAATTCTTTACTGATCATCACCAGTGGCGTAACTGACGGGGGACAGGCAGGGGGCAAGCCTCCCCCCTGGCAAGCCAAATGTAAAAGCTGGGCCCCCTTTAGCTGACATAGCTGACATTTTGATATTTACTATTATTTTGGTCTTCAGTAGGTTGTTGTTTATTTTGCGTTTTTCGGGCCGTTTTCATCTTTTTAGCTAGTATAGAGTAGACATCCACGACACCGGGGATTCACTGTCATTTGTTAATTTTGTTTCTGAGTGTTGGCTAGCGGTCCTCCTACGGTGGCCAGTGGGCCCTCTTCAGGTATGGTTTGCCCCCCTGGCTCCAACCTTTAGTTACGCCACTGTTCATCGCTTACTCCCTCCTGCCTTTGAACTTTTTCATGTGTTTAGGGCAAAGATTTTACCAAATTGGCTAATTGAATTCTAAAAATTGGGTAGCCAATCATTCGGTACTACCTTCGGCTTTTATTTCAATTTGATCTGGTCTGTTGATGTACGTCCTGAAGCTTGAAAGACAGGCCNTTAGCCACGGAGGGCATTTAGAGGCAGTGCCCTCCAAATAATTTTTGNCCCCACCAAACTGTGTTGTGCCCAGAAAAATTTGTTTTAAGCATATAATAAAAAAAACTTGCTCCNCGAAAAATGTATTTTGTCCCCACAAACCCTAAAACCTGGCACCGGCCTGTTAGAAAACAGCTACAGTCGGNGTCGATGCTCGGTGGTTTGGGGCTCCCAAAGCCTGCACTCTGGGGCACCCCATATACAATGTATTGCATGTAACACGTAATATTCATACAAACAGAAACATCAATTTAATTTAACAAATGTTTATAAAAGCATATTTCTACAGCATCAACATAACATACAAAGCACGCATACTACAACAGGTAGACTTTAGACTTTAGCATTTGCTAAATTTCAAACTACGAAAATGACTTATTCTTAGCTTTCAAAGATGAAAATATTTCAACTCAGTCATATCTGAGTATCATTTAAAGGACAACTTTATCATTTAACGTTAGACTGGTTTAACGTTTAATGATAACATTTGGCTGTTTTCCCACATTCACACCAGTAGAGCAATACATTTAATTGATCTAACAAACAGCTATGCTACGAGTTTCCTAACTAGCATAATAGCAGAGACAACATGGACAAACACAGCGATAAAAACAATACCACGCAAAGAATAAAATAGTTTTCTATATTACTAACTCGAGTATAGGTAAAAAATATTACTTCTGTACGGAATATCGTTGAAAAACAGGGAAACTTTTATTGACAAACACACAACGTTGATTGTCACAATGTGAATAAAATTTGCGCCATAATGTGATAGAGGATTCTAAACACTGTTGTAAAACAATTGCTCGTTGGCTAAAATAACTGTACTATCATGAAAGATACAGTGCTATTGGTTAAATAACTTGATTTCGCATTGGTGTAAAGTGTTGAGTTTTCATTGGTCAACTCTGATGCAAGATAAACTGGATATTACGGGCTACGAATACGATTTTGCCTGATTGCATATCTTGGAAACTGGGTAATCTATTCTTGTACAATGAAAGGTACAACACAGGTCTACAACATAATTTTAAAAAATTCTTACTAGACCATACTAAAAATGCTTAGAATCAACGTGGACTCAGCAACGATACCTACTGTACACAACAGACAGCTTAGTCTTACCAAGACAAATGCTCACAACGAAATTACCCACAATGTACTTTCGCAATGAGCAATGATTGGCTTAGATAGCAGGAAGTTATGGGCCGTGGGAAGATGAATTTCTGTGACCTAATTCATAGGTTCTCAAAGTGCTCCGTACGGAGCCCCAGGGCTCCTCGAGGGAAACGTCGGAGCTCCGCGAGCTATTTGTTTACTTATTAAAATACTGACTTGGCTAATTTTGCAACTGTCCAAAGAAGCAATACAAAGCAGCAAATACATCCGAGTCATTAAATAAAGCACTTCC